>ODAI014534285.1_pt1 | contig 12528 bp, 8 predicted proteins | sample 1539321 | NCBI WGS metagenome assembly ODAI01 (sample SAMN02144231, study PRJEB22623) | gut metagenome | biome: sheep rumen | host: Ovis aries | place: New Zealand
AAAATTTTTCTGTTTCAAATATTCTTTGTAAGTTAGCAGTCGCAAAAAAATAATGCATTATGAGCCTTCAAAAAGAACCATATCTCACATTTCGGGTGGGTGGCAGAATGTGCGCCGTACCCGTCAAAAACGTCATCGAAGTGGCTGAGTCAAACTCAATTAGCCCTCTGCCCGGTGCGCCTGCTTTCGTGGTAGGCATCAAGAAATTTCGGCAAGAGATTGTACCGATTATTGATACGGTGCAAAGGCTGTCAATCCCCAAAGTGCCGAGCAACGACGTTCCCAACAAGTATGCCGTTATGTTTGAGATACCCGCACTCAACGGCGTAAAGAAGTTTGGAGCGTTGGTGGACAAGGTGCTCAACGTCGTGGATCTCAACGACACCGACTTCAATACGTCCGACGCAACCGATAGTTCGCTCGCCGGTGCTGCCTTCGTGAAAGGAGTGTTGACATCAGAGGAGGGACACTTTATATATATATTGTCGCCCGAAAACTTCTTCGACAACCAAGACCTCCAAAGAATCGAGCGAGCAATGCCCGTCAATTCTTCGGACGATACTTGGATGATTTGATGCTAATGCTCCTTAGCAAACTGTTCTATGCGGCTGCGGAACACGTCGCGGAGGCTGTCGTGGAAAAACGACGTACAAACCCTCACGCCCTGTTGCTCCGAGCCCATCGTATTGAGCGGGAACACCGAAACTCCATAATACATCAATTCCTTGGTGAGTTCTACGGCGGTCATTCCCGGATACTGAACCGTGAAATAGAATCCGTCTGCCAACGGGTTGCCCATGTCGTTGTCATAGACGAGATAAAACTTGTTGGCGGTAAGGACTTCCTTCATAAATTTGGCGCGGCGTCCATATTCGGCAACGTCGGCGAGGAAGTTGTAACGTCCGTCGCAGGCAGCGTTCATCATTGCCGCCAATGCAAACTGCGCCGAGTGGGTAACGCCGCTCGACAATGTGTATAAAATCCTGTTGGCCATAAAGTTACCAAACTCCCCTACCCCAAAATTCTTGGCGATGGCATCGAAATGACGATGGTAGAGCGCATTGGAAATACAACTTACGCCAATCCTCTGTCCCGCATACGAGAAAGCCTTGGAACCGGAGATGCTGAGGATGTAATTGTCGGTATAATTGCCAACCGACACCTGATACGGAGCCTCAAACGGATGCGACAAATCCTGACGAAAATCCATTGCAAAGTACGCAAGGTCTTCAAGCACAATGACATCGTACTTGGTGGCGAGTGCGCCAATGCCCTTCAACTCCTCGTCGGTAAAGCACACCCAACTCGGATTGTTGGGGTTGGAATAGACGATGGCATTGATGTTGCCAGATTGGAGAATGGCCTCCAAAGCCGTCAACAATTTTTCGCCGCGCTTATCGTAAATGTCTATGCCAATGTGTTTTAGACCAATGACATCACATTGAGTAGTCTGCACGGGGAAGCCCGGCTCTATAAATAATACGGTGTCCTTCTCGGGACGGGCGTGTTTGATTGTAGTAAACACCGCAAACGTGCCCTGCATAGAACCAGTCGTAGGCATACAGCACAATGGGTCGATGTCCAAGCCAATGAAAGCCTTGACGAACCTCGACGCAGCCTCCTTGACGGGCGCGATGCCATCGTTGGGCGGGTACGACTGCGCACAAAAATTGCGGAGTGCGTCAATCTCGGCGTTGATGCCAATTTCTGACGGACGAAGACCTGGCACACCCATTTCGAGGTGCACAAAAGGCTCGCCAGTGATTTGTTCAAGTTTTTTGGAGAGCTTGGCGATGTCGCGGATGGTTACCGTCGAAAAATCCTCCAAACCCATCTGCGCGATGGTTTCGTCAACTATTTTCCTATCCATTTTTTATAATTTCTTCAATTTTTGTTATCATCTCAACAGCAAGATTGTCAGCCAATTGCTGCGACTTTGCCTCGGTGTAGATGCGGATGATTGGTTCGGTGTTGGATTTGCGTAGATGCACCCAATTTTCGGGGAAGTCAATCTTAACACCGTCGATGGTCGTCACCTTGACATCAGGCTGAGCCGAGTATATCTCGTTGACTTTCTGCAAGATAGCATCCACATTGATAGAGGGCGTGAGCTGAATCTTGTTTTTGCTCATATAATACTGCGGGTACGTAGCCTTCAACTCCGAAACTTTGATTTTCCTCTTAGCCAAGTACGTGAGAAACAGCGCGATACCAACTATTGAATCCCTGCCGTAATGCAATTCGGGATAGATGACGCCGCCGTTGCCCTCGCCGCCGATGATGGCGTGGTTTTGTTTCATTTTGGTAACAACATTCAACTCGCCCACAGCCGCCGCCTCGTAACTGCCGCCCGCCTTCTCGGTAACGTCGCGGAGTGCGCGGCTCGACGACAAGTTGCTGACAGTGTTGCCGTTATGATGTTGCAAAATGTAATCAGCAACGGCTACGAGCGTGTATTCCTCGCCAAACATTTCGCCGTCCTCCTGCATTATCGCGAGGCGGTCAACATCGGGGTCAACAGCAAAACCGACGTCAGCCTTCTGCGCCTTGACAGCCTCCGAAAGCGTGATGAGATTTTGTTTCAACGGCTCGGGATTGTGAGCAAAATTGCCGTCTGCATTGTCATTGATGATAGTGAAATTCTTGACACCCAATGCTTTGAGGAGTTTTGGAACTGCAATGCCACCCACAGAATTGATGGTATCGACGCAGACCGTGAAATTGGCTTTTTTGATGGCATCGACGTCCACAAGCGGCAACGCCAACACCTTATTAATATGTACGTCCTCAAAATTTTCGACAGTCTGAACCTTTCCAAGATTCATAACGTCCACAAAATCAGTATCTTGTTCGGCATTGATGGAATTGTCGATGATAAACTTGCCGTCCTCTGCGTTGAGGAACTCGCCATTATGGTTGAGCAATTTGAGGGCGTTCCACTGCGTAGGATTGTGGCTCGCGGTCAGGATGATGCCGCCGTCGGCTTTGAACTCCGTAACGGCAATTTCGGTGGTAGGAGTGGTTGCAAGGTCGATGTCAACCACATCAACGCCGCAAAATGTCAACGTACCGATGACGATATTCTTGACATCAGGACCAGAAATCCTCGCATCACGTCCCACAACTACCTTATATTTAGGCTTTTGCGATTGGGTTTTAAGCCATTTGGAATACGCCGTAGTGAATTTCACGATGTCAAACGGCGTCAGGTTGTCGCCCGACTTGCCGCCTATCGTGCCGCGTATTCCCGAAATAGATTTTATTAGTGTCATTTTATAAAATTTTTATCCTTAAACTCTGTTTTTCACCGCCTTACGGCGGATTTTATTTCCATAAATTAAAAGAATAAAAATTCTTTGAATTTATGGAAATTCTTTTAATTTATGTTATTTCAACGCCGCAAGGCGTTACATATCAATATTTAACGTTGACCAAACTCAACGCCTTGGCAGGCACCGACTGTCCGGCGGAGCAACGGTTTTTGGATTCGATGATTTTTTGGAGGTCAACGAGCGAAATCCTGCCGTTGCCCAAGTCCGTCAACGTCCCAACCACGGCGCGTACCATATTGCGCAAAAATCTGTCGGCAGTGATGGTAAACACTATCTTATGCCCATCTTCAACAAACTGAGCCTCAGCAAGATGACAAATTGTTGTACCATTGTCGCCGCCCGTCTTGCAAAATGACGCAAAGTCGGTATGTTGCATCAAAATCTTGCAACCCTCGTTCATCAGCGGGACATCGAGACCGTGGGGATAATACCATGAACAATCGTTCAAAAACGGGTCTTTCCTTGTGTGAATCAGGTACTTATAAGTGCGGCTCTTGGCTGAAAACCGTGCATTGAAATCGTCGTCAACCACCGTAATTCTAAACACCACAATATCCTGCGGCAAAAAACGATTGAGCTTGCCGACAAACCTTTCATCGTCAGCACCCGCAACATCACAATCGAAATGCGCCACAAAATCAGCCGCGTGAACGCCCGCGTCCGTCCGTCCGCAGCCTACAGTCTCCACAGGCACGTGCAAAAGCGTAGAAAGGCACTTGTCCAAGACCTCCTGCACCGTTACAGCATTGGGCTGCACCTGCCAACCGTGATATCTGTCGCCATTGTAAGCGAGTGAAATTTTATAACGCATAATCGTGATATTTGCGAGGGCAAAGGTATGAAAATTTTTTGACAACAACGAAAAATTCATTATCTTTGACAAACGCCAACACACTACAGGACTTCACTCATTAACATTCTGTGCAAATTCTTTCCATTTTCTTGGATCATCCTCATAGGTTGATTCAAGAAATTTCATCGAGAATTTCTGATGGTCGTCAATGTTCTTTATAGACCATTCCTTGTACTTCGAATACACATACAACATCTTCAGACTCTCTACAGTTCCATTTCCTTTACCTGACGCATAACGTTCCATTACAACTCGTTTTACTTCAAAACACGAATTAGTCAATGAACTATTCTGACCAGATGAAATCATAACCATATTTCCAAGACAATCCCTCTTCTGCTCAACACCCTGCTGTTCTTCATTATTCCAATTAAACCTAGTATTGTCGCCGTATTCTTCTTTCGGATGCTGTGGTGCAATATGCTCAATAGAACGATTGCGCCTGAAGACATATTTTTCCACAACCTTAACATCATCCTTAGAGAAAAACAAATCTCTATGTTCCCACAAATAATAATCAATTCGCCAAAACCAATATCTGTCGATGGTCTTGTATGTAAGTACACTCTCACAAACCTCAGTTTTCGGATGCCATTTATCATCAATCTCTTTCATTTTTTTAAGATATTCTTCCGAACTGAGACTAAGCGACCGTGTATTGGAAAAATTTTCTTCCAAATATTTCAACAATTCAGGCATCCACATATAATATGTCATAGCAGATGAAGCTGAGTAAAGCATTGAGAGGAACATCCTCACTTTCATTTTACCACTTTCGTCGTCTTTATATAGGACAAATGGGTATGGTTCCTCATCTTCATCATTCATTCGAATAATATAATAATCTGTTAGCAAACGGTAAAGCCCCAGTTTTTGCATAAATTCTGTTGCATCCAAACCACGTTTATTAAAAGCCCAATCAAAAGTATTGCACAACTTCCTGACGTCAAAAAATTCAGTAGTATTAATACCTTCGATGACTTCACCTCCAACTTCTTTTTCTTCAATATCCATATCAAGACAGATATACAACACCTGCAACAGAAATTCAGGAAACGTTAAAAGTGCATGCTCATCAGTTCTTCGCTTTATAATTTTAAACGGATTCTCCTCATTTTCCTCAATTTCTCCGATTGACGCTGGTTCCATTTTGTCATCTATTCCATCGTCAGCGTCATCATCTTCCTCAACATCAAATTTAGTTTTAGGCTTTTCAAACGAATTTTCAATATTCTTATTAATAATTATGTCAAATATGGCTTTTTGATATCGTCCTCTAAGCACATCTAATGATTCTTTATGATGCTTTCGCAAAATCATTTTTTCCATAATGCTGACAGCATTCCAAAGAAGCGTATATTGCTCCTTATTCGTCGTATGTAGTCTTCGGATAACATCAACCTTTAAAATCTCATAGTTTTCAAGAGCTTTTCCTGAAGTATTCATTCTCTCAAAATAGGTATTAAGTTCCTGTGGAGAATATTCCTCTGGAAGCTGGGATATAAAAAAGGTTAAATGATTGAAAATGTACTCTCCAAATTGTTTTTCTTCCGACTCATCAAGTTTTAGTCCCTTCTTCAAATGTGAAGACATATAATCCAACCCCTTCTCCATTTTATCGTTCTTCTCCTTTGAATCGATACCTTGTATTTTTGCTTTAAGGTATTGCTTGTCTTCGTCTCTTGCAGTAAACTGAAGTCGAGGCTCATTATTGACTTGAAGGAATTCATTCCATCCAAAGTGAATTCCCAGCAACATCATCACCGTAAACCGTTGCTGCCCATCAACAAGTTCTTTGCATTTACCCGTTTCCTTAGCAGTCAACATTCCAATGTAATATGCAGCATTAGGATTTCTTTTATATGCTGCATATAAATCGTCAAGCAACAGCGTGATTTGTTCTTCGCCCCATTCGAACAACCTCTGATATAATGGAATGCTGAAAAACAAACCTTCTTCTTGACTTACTATATGTGGAGTATATTTATTCATTTGTTATGAAGTGTTTTAAATGAATCAATTAGGTAATACTTTTCGTTCTCTTTATATAGAGACATTTCTTGTTCGAAATATTTGACTCTTATACCATCAAGAGAATGATCAAAGAAAGGAAGCCGTCTAATAATATTACGTGCATTGGCAAGAAAGAACGTTGGTGATGTAGCTTGATTAATCATTCCTATAATTCCAAGTTCACATGCCATATCCATAATAGACTGTTTATTAGCCTTGCTTTTTTCATACCTCAGCTGTGACACAATTCTTGTTATGCACGTCAAAGCCTCCGAAAGATATATATTGCCAAATTTTAAATAATAAGCAAACAAGAAAGATGCGATTACATCCCCATACCACCAATGAGTCCGTTTTTTATTTTCAGAAGGACGCTTTTCATCACTATCATCAATTATACTATATTGCACACCAGAACAGGATATTGTCTCCCATAATGTATGATACTGAACGGTATCAGTGAATAAATGATAATGTTGAATAAATTTATTCACGAAAGCGAAAAAGTGTGTACCTCCCTGAATAGGATCCATAAAATCAAACTTTTCACCAAAAGGAGGAATTTCGTCTATAATAGGGGCTGCTTCAAATTCGAGCTTAACCCTGTTTGGCTCTTTAATATACCAAGCCTGATGATTTGTCCATTTTCTCAGACAATATAAATATATGCCCACAACAATCGACACACTTCTATCACCATTATCCCTTTCACTTTTGACCAGTAATTCATCCCACATCTTGGCGAGATGCCTTTGCTGCTGTTCATACCTCTCTGGTATATACCTCAAATGATGAGATTTAAGAAGCTCATAATCCGTCAAGGCTTTTCCTCGAGCATTCTGCGTAGAAAAGAATGTATATGCCAAATCCAAAGACGAATCTTGAAGCACCAAAACATCAAAAGAAATATTAGCTAAAATCTGCTTGGCAACTTCCATTCTATTAGATTTATCGGGAAAGAACCTATCCAAATACAATCTAATGATATACCTGTTGTATCCTATATATTTTTGAGCCTCAAGAGAATCAAATGTTTCATTCAACAACTTTATGTCACTTTTGCCCAAAGCTCGTAAAATCAAAGCAAGAGTGACGGTTCTCTGCTGTCCATCAATGATGTCATACTTACCTTCTTTATTTTGAAGAATAATCGTTCCAAGATGATACTTATGTCCTCTTTGAACAAAAATATCGTCCAACAACAATTCAACATTTTTCTGTGGCCAGCAGTAGATTCTTTGATAAGCAGGAATTTTTAGATTGAGAGAGAATACTTCTGCAAGAGTCATTGTTTCCAATGTTACGTTAGTATTGTCATCTGAAACCGTATCTCTCCTGCTTTCATTTTCATTCCCCCTGATTGACTCTTCGGATTCACTAAAATCGTCAATTATCTCAGACTCAGCAGAATCGGATTCACTTTCTGTATACATAAAATCAGCGACCAACGGATCAACCAAGTTAATCATTTCGACAAGACCATCATATAATTCAAATACGTCGTCTATTTGAAACTCATAACGCAGCCTACCTTGTTTCATACCAAACCACCTATGCCAAAAATACACTCCTGGTCTCGTACCAATTTGATTGCGTAAAAATTGATATAGTTGTTTGTTAAAAGGATTTCTGGAATCCCCTTCTAAATGCAATTCCATATAGCCATTAGTATATTCATAATGAACAACCCCCATATCTATATCAGGAGAAACACTTATGGAGATAAAACGGTTTCGGTGCCATGCGTTTTCATTTTCATGGCATGTCACCTTCTTTTCAGGCCATCTCTTTTTTACCAAATCACTGACCAAATCAACTATATGTGGAGATATATTTAACATTTCAAAATTAGTTATATATCATTTTCTAATGATGTAATGTTCTCGTATTTTGATAACACTGCAAATCTAAAACAATTTTTCCATATACCCAAAAAAAATCCCCTCAAAAAAAATTGCCCCTTCCAAAAATAATTCATACTTTTGCACCTGCATTAAGGCGTACAAATTATGATGAGAAACTTATTTTTGGAGAACAGTTATTTGGATTACAAGTTCCCTGAACCACAGTACTTGGGGGCGAAGTATATCCACAGGGGGTGGATTGCCCAATTTGTTCCCCAAGAAGTACACACTGTCCTTGATGCTTTTGGAGGTTCGCAGTCGATTGCCTATATGATGAAACAATTGGGCAAACGGACACTGACAAATGACTTTTTGAGTTTCAACAATCATATCGGGAAAGCACTGATTGAAAACAAAGATTTGCAACTTGCGTCAAAGGACGTGGAAATTCTGTTTGCAGACAATCATTGCCCCGAGGAATTCAATTTGATGGAATCGTTGTTTACGGATTTGTTCTTCACCCGCGAGGAGGCAAAATTTGCCGATAGTTTCAGAAGCAATGTCAGCCGCTTGGACCATCCGCTGAAACAATCGTTGGCATTTGCCGTGATGTGCAGGAGTATGACCCGCAAGGTAACAATGGGACATTTTGCCCATACGCAAGCACTCAACTATGCTGCCGACCCTGCCCGCATCAAACGAAACCGTAGCCTAATCCGTCCGCTAAAAGAACTATTCTTAGAACTCCTTAAGCAGTATAATGCAGCAGTATTCGACAACAAGGAAGATAATAAAAGTTTCAACGAAAACATCATTGATCTTCTCCCTCGGCTCAAAGGCGGCATAGACCTCGTTTACTTCGACCCGCCGTGTTGTAACAGTCACGCCGACTATCAGTCGTTTTATCATCTGTTGGAAACATTTGTAGAGTATTGGAAAGACAAGGAGTTTGTCAACGGAACCAAACGGTATGAACCGAAACGGTACAGCGGTTTTGACAAAAACAACGAGGCCATCAACAATCTTAAACGAATGTTTGAACTATCGACAGACATTCCGCTATGGATTGTAAGTTACAATGACAGGAGTTTTCCTGATATTGACACAATGATAAGTATGATTGAGCCTTACCGCAACGTCTGCATTGAACGCAAAACATATAGTGCCGGACGTGGAGGGAAAGGCAGCGTGGCAGGCAGCAGCGAAATACTTTTGATTTGCAAACCAAAATAAGAACGGATATGACAAATTTTGAAAAATGGGACAATGAATTTCGGGCGCAAAATCTTTTTGCATTCAATCACAATGCGAATGCTTTGCTATGGTTGAAAGTCCGTGCTGTATGTCGTGGCAAACAATTAAAACATTTTTTGGACGACAATGCTCTTAAATTAAATTCGACTAAAATTGCGGAACAGAATGTTGAGTTATTCGAAATATTAGCAACTCGCGAAGACGCCATGCAAATACTTGACAAATACTTGCAAGTAAAAAGCAATGAGTGGTATAACTCTATGGGCATAAATGAAGAAATGCTAAAAGAGGATTTGTACAAGGTTCAGCATTATGCATGGGGTGGCGATCAAAACAATTCATTGGACAAGCATTTGGTAAGCCGATATGTCAAAGTAATATGCAAATACGACGAATTGATGAGCAAGCAGGGCGAAATTGCCAATAACGCTTGGAACTATGTGCAGACAAGTTGGTACAACAATTGGACATCATATCTCATTGAATCTTTGTTCAAAAGACATCAAAAAGTCATTTCCGCAGTAGGCGAAATCAAGAGTGTCGATTTCTTTATCAACGATTATCCCATAGATTTAAAAGTAACATTCTTTCCCAATCAGTACATGGAAGAAAAACTTAAAATCAATTTAGGAAAATCTCTTCTATCATATCTTAAATCAAAAGGGAAAGAATACGGAATCTCGGTAGATGGAAACGCCCCGGATGCCATACAGATCTACACCCTTACCGAAAAACTTTCAGAACAAGGACACGATGATGTTATCAAAACAATCAACGATACCAGAGGCAAAATAATTAAGGAAGCACAAGCAAATCCAATAGACCTCATAACTTGGCTATACGAACATCAAGGCGAAATGCGTTTTGGCGCAGAAAACAGAATATTTGTGATTCTCGCAGATTCAAAAGATTTCAGCCAATCTTGGAAGATGAAACGTGCTTTCTCATTAATTGAACCCATTGTTCAAAAATATCTTGATGGGTTCGACGACAACACTTTGCACAAAATCAACTTTTCTTTCAAAAAACAAAGATATTCAAGTTTTGCCGATGTTATTTTTATAGTAAAGTAAATATAGCTGTTTTTGTATAGAGAAATCGGGCATCAGTCAAAAAATACTTGCATATACAAATATTTTGATTTATTTTCGCATCATTGAAAAACAATTACGACGCGCAACAGCCACCAAAACAAAGCATTGGCGGCATTATTTTTGCGCAATAACAAACCAAAAAAGGAAAAAAAATGGACAAATTATCTATCATAACCCACAAAATAGTGCTCTCAGTGCTACTCATAGGCATTGCAGTAGCGGCACAGGCGCAGATTGTCATGTCTGGTACTGTAAAGACGGAAAAGGGCGTCAACATGGTGGGCGCATACATCACTGTGGATAGTACCAACATCGCCACTCTCTCCGACCTCGATGGCAAATTCTCATTGACAATCCCCGAACAATACTCGAGCAACACGATAACTATCAGTTACGCCGGATACATCCCGGAAACAGTTTTCGCTACGGAGGGCGACTTTATAATAATATTGCGCGACCGAGAGACGCAGAGCATCGACGAAATCCAGGTATCAACCCAAAAACGTATCCAGCGTCTTATGGATGTGCCTATCGCACTGAGTATCATAGACTCCACCAAAATCCGGCAGACAAGCCTCTACAGCGTGGACGAGATGTCCAACTTCGTGCCAGGATTCAAGGCCACCGTGCCGGACGCACAAGTTGTATTCTACAACATTCGCGGCGTATGCTCCGAAGAACCAGAGAGTTACGGACAATCGCGAATATCGGTGTTTATGGACGGCATATCAATATCGCGCATACAAATAGCCAACATGGAACTATACGACATGGCGCGTGTAGAAGTAGCCAAAGGCCCACAAGGAACGCTCTATGGACGCGGCGCGGAACTTGGCGCGGTGGAGTACATCCGCAACAAGCCAACCGACGAATTTGGCATCGACCTTGCTATGCTCTACGGCAATTACAACCAGCGCAAGGTAGTGGGCGTAGTAAACACGCCCGTCGGCAAAAAATTCGCCAACCGCCTTGCATTCGATTACAACGCGCACGACGGATTCATCAAAAACACGGCGGGCGGCAGGCTCAACGGCCTCAATACTATCGCCCTGCGCAACTCATCGACATTCCACCTCGGCACCAAAACCGACCTGCACCTCGTCTTCGACTATCAGAAGGACGACAACCCCGGATACTCGTACCAGAGCAAGACACAATTCAACAGCCTTGGTGAGCCAATCACCACCAACAAATCGCCTTTCACCACTGCCAACCTCAATATGGGCAAGGATCTCAAAATGCAACGTGATTTTGGAGGCGGACTCTTGCAAATAGAACACGGCGACCCCAAAAAAGACAAATTCACATTCTCCAGCACCACCGGCGTAAGGGCATTCAAGACCTCAGAAATCTTTGACGTGGACGGCACAATGCTCGACATCGTAAATGCAAAAGAACGCACCAAAGGTTTCCAAGCAAGCCAAGAATTGCGTTGCAACTGGTCGTTGGGTCAAAAAAACGATTCTACAAACGCAAAAATCACCGGATTTTTCGGCGCGTCATTCTTTTATGAGCGCAACGAGCACAACTATAATTTTGCCGGCAACCTCCACTACATATTCCCGTTGGCTCTCGGCAAAAATATGAAAACAAGCCTCGCATCGCTCCCCGAAGAAATCATCGGCAACGTGGAGCAGATAATCACCAACTGGGCGACGCAGCAAAAGGAAACCTTCAAACCCTTTGAAGACGACATCGTAAACGGCGTAAGGGTGGGCGACGTAATGGACAATATCATCACAGCATTTGCCACCAACGTTACAAGCAGCATCAGGAGCCAAGTAACATCGCAATTCAGCAAATGGTTTGACGTAATCTACTGGGAAAAGACCCCCGACTTCTTCCACGACACCAAAAACATCATCACCGAAACCATAAAAAAAGAAATCGACCAACTCCTCGCCGACGATGCCTACGATGTCAAGTACATCTTTGACTATTTCAAGATGGATGGTAGCAGCATCGTAAACAGCATCGACTTCGAATCGGGTCTCACGAGGCTCAAACCCTTCTCCGACGTGGAACTCCCCAACTACCACGCCGAAGACGAGACCGACTACAACCGCACCCACGAGGCTACAATATTCGCCGACGTAACATGGAATTTCGCGCCCAAACTGTACCTCACACTCGGCATC
>ODAI010250766.1_pt1 | contig 12527 bp, 14 predicted proteins | sample 1539321 | NCBI WGS metagenome assembly ODAI01 (sample SAMN02144231, study PRJEB22623) | gut metagenome | biome: sheep rumen | host: Ovis aries | place: New Zealand
ACCCGCTCGATCAGCTCTTCCATTTCACGTATAACTGCATTTATCTCTGAACGGTTCATATGATCACCGTAATCCTTGTTTCTATGTCTTTTCTCGAAATGACCTCGAAATGTCCGCCATGTCTCTCTACGATCCACTTCGCGATTGCCAAACCAAGTCCGCTGCCTCCGGTCTGTTTGGAGCGTGAATCATCCGCACGGTAGAATCGATCAAATATATGCGGTATATCGCTTTCGCTGATTCCGATACCGCTGTCCTGCACGGAGAATGCCGGATGCCCATCTACCATCAAGCTTCTCAATTTTATCTCTCCACCTTCCGAAGTGTATTTTGACGCATTCTCTATAAGTATCCTGGCCGCCTGCTTGATGAGAGAAACATCCCCCTGTGCAGGAACAGGATCGTCGCCTTCAAACAAGTAAGTATGTGACTGATCTATCATGGCGGACTCATCGCACACTTCCTTCATCACTTCAGTAATGTCGAAGTCAGTTATGTTAAGTGTCGTCCGCCCGCTGTCACCACGCGCCAGGAACAGGAGCTGTTCTACGAGGTGTTGCATATTGTCGCTTTCGCTTTTGATTGCCTGAATGGACTCATCGAGTATCTTCTCATCGGTCTTGCCCCAGCGGTCGAGAAGATCCGCATAGCCTTTTATAACAGCGATAGGCGTGCGGAGTTCGTGCGAAGCATCGGATACGAACCTGGCCTGCTGCCTGTAAGAATCACGCATGCGAGTCATAAGTTTATTGACTGCAGTCTCCAGTCCGGCAAGTTCAGCATCGCCCGTCGCCAATTTCTGATCATCCTCCGCAGGGCTCAGACTGTCTATGGCGCTTTCAAGTTTCTGATAGCGCTGTTCTATCTCACCATCCATATCGCTCAGTTTGAGTGCCTTGTCAGCAAATTCCTGCAGCGGTCTAAGTTTTGACCTCACCTTAAGAGTCTCAAGCACGACCCATAGCACTACGACTATGCCTTCCGCCCTCAGTATAATGTCTATATTCCATTTCCTGATGAACTTATAGAAAGCATCGATATCGTTGAAGATGAGTTCTATCTGGCCGGAATTGTTTGAAAGGCTTGGCACCATGAACAAACCAAACAGGATCGCATCGAGCACGATAAAAATGAGCAGCAAATTAAGGCCCGAACTCAGGCCTATTCTGAACGCTATCGATCCGGTACTTACCGGTTTTTCTCTTCGTCTCTTTTGGTTAGCCATTATCGTCTCTTATCACGTAACCTACTCCACGGACTGTCTGGATAAGACTGATGCCGTATACTTCGTCGATCTTGCTGCGAAGATACCGTACATAAACATCGACCACATTCGTCTCTCCCATGTAATCATAACCCCAGACCGCGCCGAGAAGAGTATCCCTGGACAGCACTATATTCTTGTTGACAAGCAAAGTTTTTAAAAGATCGAATTCTCTGCTTGTCAGATCTATCTCATTACCGGCGTACTTGACCTCGTGACGGCTTTCAGAAAGAGTGAGCTCTCCACAGCTCAGCACGTCCTCAGGAGCAGCCTGAGGTTCAACTTTTTCATGGTGCGAATTGCGGCGCATCACGAGTCTTATCCTTGCCAGAAGTTCTTCTATGGCAAACGGCTTGGTTATGTAGTCATCGGCGCCCTGATCGAGCCCTGCAACTTTATCCATTACCGCATCGCGAGCAGTAAGCATGATCACCGGTACATCCGAAGTCCTTCTGAGCCTTCTCAGCACTTCCATCCCGTTGAGTTCCGGGAGCATTATATCAAGCAGAACAAGGCTGAAGCCTCCGCTCTCAGCCTGTTCCAGTCCGGTCCTGCCGTCTCCGCACTTCACTACTTCGTAACCCTCATGAAGGAGTTCGAGTTCTATGAAACGTGCGATCTTTTCTTCATCTTCAATTATCAGAATTCTGTCCGTCATTTTTCTTTTTAGTCAGGTCGTTTTTGACCTTTTCGGCGTACTCTGTCGCCTTATCCATAGTGTCGTTGATGTTGATCTTTCCGAGATCCTCGCCCTCAAAGTGGAAGCGGCATCCGACTACCATCGCTATTACTGCCAGTATCAGTGTGGCCCAGAAGAAGCAGATGAGAGCTACGATCGGGATCCAGATCGGAAGATCAGCCAGCTGCTGACCGTTGTTTTTGATGATGACAAGCCTGTTGTTTGTCATGATGCTCTTGAATCTGTTCCATATCCCGCGCCTTTCCTTGCGGGCTTTCTCTGCCTTCTCGGAATTACCGGCGTTCTGGCTTTTGGAACTGCTGCCCTTGACATCTACTGTCACCTCTGGGACAGCCTTGGCTTCTGCTGCAGGCTTCTCAGTGTAAGCTGCGCTTTCCTTTTTTACCTTGCCCTCTTTTTCGAGCTTGATGATGGCATCGATCATGTCCCATCCGCATCCTTCAAGAGTAGCCTTAGCATCCTCGTAGCTGCAATCTGTCTTATTTACGAGCTGTTCGATCTTTTCAAAATTATCCATTTTGTCCTCCTTATATATTCTATCAGTTATCCGGGGGTTTTGTTCCCTTGTTTTGTTTTGATGGCTATATAATAAGGCAGAAAAATAAGAGCGTCCTTTAGATGGAATTAGAGAATTATTAGAAAAAGATTAGAAAGTAAAGACCGCGGTGGTTTTATCCACCGCGGTTTTGTAGCACCTGCTAGGGACATCCCACAGAAAATCCCCTGCTCCCCCTGACCGCACCGGACTATTGCAAACTGCACTGAACTGTCTAATATGCATGAAATGTTGATTTTCAGGGCAAATACCGCATTTTAAAGGGCTTCAGGAGATGTCTCCGAAGCCCATGTAATGGAGCAGGTGAAGGGAATATCCGGCCGTCAAGGAGCACGCCCGCTGCGCGGCGCTTCGCGTCCTTGACTGCCGTTTTTCGGGCGGCCATCCATCATCCGCCCGAATTCGAACCCTCTGGTTTCAATTAAGCTTACGTCTCGGGCTCGATTCTTTATTTGCTCCACGAAAAATACCCCCGTTGGGGGTATTTTTGTGGAGCAGGTGAAGGGAATCGAACCCTCGACGTAAGCTTGGGAAGCTCAAGTTTTGCCATTAAACTACACCTGCATTTTTGCGGCACTTGTTTGTGCCGCTATAAAGTATACCTCAGAATACTGGTTTTGTCAGTTGGTTTTTTTCTTATTTCTGTGATCTGTGTGATCTGGCTGGCGTTTATCTGCAGCTATCTGGTTCATGCTGGTACGAATTCGTTGTAGATCGCGCGTATGGCTTTCTCGAAGTCTGCTCCTTCGACGCCTACGATTACGTTGATCTCGCCTGTTCCCTGATTCAGCATGCGGATGTTGACATCATTCGATGCCAGTGCTCCGCAGATCCTTGCCGAAGTTCCTACGCTGTGGAACATTTTGCGTCCTACTATCGCGATCATCGCGATTCCGTCCTCTACGTTTATGTCATCTGGCTTAAGCTGTACTCTGAATGATTCGAGTATGTCCTCGAGTTTATCTTCGAGTTCACTGCTTGCAATGACCATCGAAAGTGAGTCTATTCCTGTAGGAATGTGGTCGAAGCTGACTCCTGCGTCTTCAACGATTGCAAGCGCCTTGCGCACAAAGCCGACCTCGTTGTTCATCATGTTCTTGTATATTGAAATGACTGTGAAATCGCGCTTTCCGGCTATTCCGCTAATTATGCTGCCATCTTCGCCTGTCTTGCCATTAGATATGATCGTTCCCGGATCCTCCGGCTGATTTGTATTGCGGATATTGATTGGGATATCCGACATTCTTGCCGGAAAGACTGCGTCTTCGTGCATTACGCTGGCTCCCATATACGAAAGCTCTCTGAGCTCCATGTATGAGATGTTATTGATTGGCAGTGGGTTCTCTACTATGCGGGGATCTGCCATAAGCATGCCCGATACGTCTGTCCAGTTCTCATATACTGAAGCTTCTGCCGCTCTGGCAACAAGGGATCCTGTAACGTCCGAACCGCCTCTGGAGAACAGGCAGATTTCGCCATTCTTTGCATAGCTTCCGTAAAATCCAGGTATCACTGCTCTTTCGTGCTCTTTCAGTGCTGCAGATAATGCGGCATTTGTCTCTTCTGCAAGAAGTCTGCCTTTATTGTCAAACAGGATCAGGTCCTTAGTGTCAATAAATGTGTATCCCAGATATGCGGCTATCAGGCGTGCTGACAGGTATTCTCCACGGCTGACTACATAATTGCCGGAGCAGCCGTTATTCAGATTATTCCTTATCTCATCGAACTCCGCGTCCAGATCTACATCTATGCCGAGATCATCTGCGATATTCGTATATCTCTCTTTTATTGGGCCCAGAAGAGCTTCGAACGGTATGTTATTATCTCTCACGTCCTTGAGCATTATGAGCAGGTCTGTTATCTTGCTGTCCCCGCTGTATCTTTTACCCGGAGCTGATACCACAACGTACCTTCTTTCCGGATCCGCTTCTATTATGCTTCTCGTCTTCCTGATCTGATTGGCGTCTGCTACAGATGAGCCTCCGAACTTAACAACTTTAACGCCCATTTTCATACCCTCCTCGTCTGTCTGTAATTATTGTACATATTTGTATCACAAATCAGCTCTCTTGTCAGTTTCTTTTTCTTTCGTTACCGTAAGCAGCGCAATGCCCGCCAGAATCGCTGCTGTTCCCCCGATCTCTGCCGGATGAAAACTCTGCCCCAGCATCAGCACCGATGCAAACAGAGCTACCACCGGTTCGAACAGGTTGTATACTCCTCCGCGGACCGGGCCGACTATGCTCGTGCCATAAAGGAACAGCGCGAACGCGAATGCAGCTCCCGGCAGTATAATGAACGCCATTCCCAGGACCAATGTCGCATCCCATTGGGCAGGCATATTCCACAACCTGCAGAACGGTGCAATCACTACACCTCCTATGAACAGACCCCAACCGACTGTCTCAAAAGTTCCGTAGCGCCGTATCAGTTCTGAAGGAAGTGTAATGTAGAGCGCGCACATCAAGGCTGATATAAGGCCGAACAGAAGTGCCAGCGGATGCACAGCGAGTGTCCCGAAATCTCCGTGAGTTGCTATAAGAAAAGAGCCGCCTGTAACGAGCACAAGCGCTCCGACTTCCGCAGCTGTAGGCCTGCGGTGCTCCTTCAGAATAACATAAATAAGCACAAACACCGGCGCAGTCTGCTGTATTGCAGACGCTATGCCGGCGTTGCTGTAATCAATTGAAAGATAATATGTAGGCTGGCAGAGGCCAAATGCAAATACGGAAATAACCAGAAGCCTTATCACAGACTTTCTGTCTTTCCATATGTCAAAAATCCCGTGAGAATTCCTTACAATCGCAAAGATGAGCAGCACAAGCCCCGATGTGATCATGCGGAAATTAACCATCCACATCGTGTCTATACCACGCGCCATGAGGTACTTGCTGACTACAGCATTAAGTCCCCACAGTCCCGCACCGAGCAGAGTTGCAAATGTGCCGCCGAGCATGCCTTTATTGCTCCATTTCTTTTATTGTTTCTTTGATAATGGCAGGAAGCCTGCGGCATTTTTCTTCTGAACATGCTGCGATAGAAACTCTTACGCCGCTGTCAAACGGAATGAGGAAAACGTTCTTTTTGTTGAGCCTTTCGCACAGTCCGTCCGGGTCGGCGCAAGGTATGGTAACAAAGAACCCGGCGCTGAATGGTACTGTCTTCAGTCCGCACTTTGCAGCCTCCGCTTCAAATGTCCTTCCCCTGTCGAGAAGCATCTCGCGCGCCTGTGCTCTCTCAGCCTCTACTTCAGCAAGCAGACTCTCATCCGCATAAATCTGCTCTATCACTTCCTGCGGCGCCCTTGGCGAATTCGACCAGGTAGATCTGGACGAGAAAGAATTGATCCGTCCGAACTCTTCGGCTACTTCCGGGCTGTGCGCCAGGCAGATCATAGCTGCGCATCTCGCTCCGTAAAACGTGAATGTTTTGGAAGCGCTGTATGCGATAATCGGCAGAATGTTCGCACGCAGATTGTCTGCAACACTCAGGAACTGCCTCACCTCTTCAGGTTCACCGGCATAATCTATATACGCAACATCGAGCACGAGCGCAATCTTTTTCTCGAGCGGTACTTCATCGAGCACCTTCTTGACTCCATACCAGTCGTCCATTGTAAGTGCATAGCCCGTAGGATTGTTGGCCGGAGTGTTGAGAATTATAACCAGATGCTCCTGGTTTCTCGTAAGTTTCTTTACCTTGTATCCGAAGTCTTCTACGTTGAAGCGCCCCTCTTCATCGAACATCTCGAAGCGCTCTATTCCGCGGTAGAGTTCGGCAGCGATGGTCTTATAAGGAGCCCAGTGCCAGCTGTGTGTGAGGATCTTGTCACCCGGGCACGAGTAATTAGCGACCGCATTTCTTATTGCTCCGGTGCCTCCCGGCGTTCCGACAACACATGTATAGCTCTTAGGCTCGTAGGTCCCAAGGGCTGCTCTCATGATGGCTTTCTTAAATCCCGGAGTCCCGGCAATCGGGGCGTAAGCCGCATACTTTTCAGCAGGGAGACTCTTCATCACCTTCTCTACTGATTTGAGTACGAGTAGTTTACCCTCGTCATCATAAAGAGCTCCTACAGTAGCATTTATGACCTCTTCAGGGCCATACTTGCTGACCGCGTCAAGAGCCCTTCCGCTCTGTGCGAAAACCTTATCTTCTTTCGGGATCTCACGCCCGTTATATGCTGCCATGCTCTTCATAGCCAACCCCCTCGTATTATGGTATTCTGCTCCCTAGATGCGTCCCATTTCCTTATCTATCTTCAGGTTTCTGAAGTAAAGCACTATATCTGTAGATACGAGCAGTATGTCTAACAGATAGAACCAGAATGATGCCTGGAGCTCTCCTGTTCTGTGAAACATGATAATTTTTGCGGTGATACCGGAAATGTAGCCGATAACTACCAGAATCTCGAATGTAAGGCTTTTGCCAAGCGTAGTTCTGCTGGTAATCGACTTGTGTATGTTTGCCGGCCACGAACATCCGAAAATAACAAGCATCAGAATCTCACATAATACAACGATATCCATTTTTTAAATTAATCCTCCGTTCTGTCGGCACATCGGCCGATCACTACTCTTTTTATTTTTTCACCGAAGCCGCTGTACTTGGCCTCGTATTCAGTCTCGATATTATCAGCATTCCTCTCAGGGTCAGCGTGTAAATCGCGTGTAAGATCAAGGATCTTCAGATCTGAAGCAATGATCTCAAGGATCGACCATTCAAACAGATCTGTATTATCTGTTTTGAACGTGATAGTTCCCTCAGGCTTGAGTACTTTGAAATACGACTTCAGCCTGTCTCTGTAAGTAAGGCGCCTCTTATACCAGTAGTTCTTTGGGAGCGGATCGCTGAAGTTGAGGTAAATACCATCAGCCTCACCCTCCGAGAACCACTCAGTCAGGTCACCGGCCAGCTCAGGAATGAAAGCCACATTCTTAAGACCGCCGTCCCTGATCTTCTCCATGGCACGCATCATTACACTCTTGTTGCCTTCTATCGCAACGAAAAAATGATCCGGCTCGCGCGCCGCAAGCTCGGAAATGAATTTGCCCTTGCCGCAGCCGATCTCAATAAAGAGCGGCGCGCCTCCGGATCTCTCATTCCACCGTCCGCACATATCGGCCGGCGAATCCACAATTATATCCGAGTAGGCTTCATATCTTGTATCCAGATTTCTTAGTTTTCTCTGTCTCATTTTTTCTACTTGCACAGGCAAACAAATACCTCATCTCGCCTGCTCGCTGCGGCATTTGTTTGCCTGTTCTGTTACAAAGTCGAGTACTTATTTGGCACAATGCCTAAATAAACCTTGAAGCTATGATGGCTGCGAGGAACAGCACCATGAGCACCGCCGCAACCGCATCCCCTCGATCAAAGCGGATCTCATTCATACGAGTCCTGCCCGACCCTCCATGATAGCATCTGGCCTCCATTGCAAGTGCCAGATCCTGCGCTATCCTGAACGAGCTGACAAAAAGCGGAACCAGAATCGGTATTAAGCTCTTTGCCCTCTGCAGCAGATTGCCGGATTCAAAATCCGCGCCTCTTGCCTGCTGTGCCTTTATTATTTTGTCTGTCTCCTCCATAAGTGTAGGAATGAACCTCAGAGCGATTGTCATCATGAGCGCTATCTCGTGGCTCGGAAGCCCTATCTTCGAAAACGGAGAAAGCAGCTTTTCAAGGCCGTCCGTGAGCTCAATCGGCTTGGTTGTCAGCGTCATTATTGATGAACCAAGTATGATCAGCACCAGCCTGACCGCCATAAAGAACGCTCTTGTCACTCCCTCATACGTGATGGTAAGGAACTTCCAGTGCCACAGCACCCTTCCGTCTACCATGAAAAGGTTGAGCAGAAAAGTGAACGCTATTATCAGGAACACGGCCGTAAGGCCTCTGAATATGAACTTTACCGGCACTTTTGACAGAAAGATGACCGCAAACAGCGCCGCACCGGCAATAATAAATCCGTAGAAATTGTTCACAACAAACAGCTCTATCAGATAGAGCAGTGTCGCGATTATCTTTGTCCGGGCATCTAGCCTGTGGACACACGAATCGCCCGGATAGTACTGACCAAGAGTTATATCTCTAATCAACCGCGCGTTTCCTCCATGTATTTTCTTATGTCCGCAGCAGCTTCGTCGGCAGTGAGTGCTTCACTCGCAAACTGCGGAGTTTTGCTTTTTATCAGATTGACCAGTTCTTTTGCCGGCGGCACTCCGAGTCCCATTTCTGCAAGCAGGGCTTCCTTTGAGAACACCTCAGCAGGAGTTCCTTCAAGAGCGATCTTTCCCCCGCTCATCACCATGACCTTGTCTGACATCCCGGCTATATCTGCCATGTTATGCGAAACGAAGATAAGGATGATTCCCATCTCGTCATGGATACGCTTTACCATCGTCAGAATGTCCCTGTGTGCGGAAGGGTCGAGTCCGGCTGTAGGCTCATCCAGAATGAGGATCTTTGGATCCATCGCTATGACACCAGCTATGGCAACGCGGCGTTTCATGCCACCAGAGAGTTCAAACGGTGAAAGATCCTTTATCTCTTCATAATTGAGACCTACCAGGCCGATGGCCTTCTTCACTCTCTCCTGCTGCTCTTCTTCACTCAGGCCAAGGTTCTTAGGTCCGAACGCAACGTCTTTGCTTACAGTCTCCTCAAACAGCTGATACTCAGGATACTGGAAAACAAGCCCTACCTTGCGTCTTATGTCTGTCATCTTTGCCTTGCCGTCGGTGATGCACTCGCCGTCAACAAATATCTCGCCGGAAGTCGGCTTCATGAGACCATTAAGGTGCTGCAGCAGAGTCGACTTTCCCGACCCTGTATGCCCGATTATGCCCAGGATAGTGCCATCTGCCACATCAAAAGAGACATCGCTCAGCGCGACGGTCTCGCCAGGCAAACCCGGATTATATACATAGTTCAGATTTCTTACTGAAATAGACATTTCCTAATTATTTGCAATATAGTCTGCAATATCCTCTGCAGTGGTGAGCCTCTCAGGCAGCCCGGCCTTATCGCGTATCTCTATAGCAGGCGGCATCTCCAGACCTGCTTTTTCTATCATCTCACGGTCTGAGAAGAGCTCAGCAGGTGTTCTGTCGCACAGAAGTTCTCCGTTTTTCAGCACTATTATGCGGTCTGCTTCCTCGGCCTCACTCATGAAATGGGTTATGAGGATGCACGTTATGCCCTCCGCGTTGAGTTCTTTTATGATGCTCATAACGCTTGCTCTTCCCTTAGGATCGAGCATGGCTGTAGGCTCATCGAATACGATGCACTCCGGCCTCATGGCTATTGCTCCTGCAATGGCGATACGCTGCTTTTGGCCGCCCGAAAGCATATGGGCTCCTTTATCCCTGAGCTCATACATTCCGACTCTTTTAAGGGCATCATCTACTCGGCGCCTTATCTCTTTTGGCTCAACACCGAGATTCTCCGGTCCAAAGGCGACATCGTCCTCAACAATCGATGAAACGATCTGGTTATCCGGGTTCTGGAAGACCATGCCGACCCTTCTTCTGACATCCCAGATATGCTCCTCTTCTGCTGTATCGAAGCCATCTACGCTGACTCGACCCGATGTTGGCGCAAGCAGCCCGTTGAAGCATTTGGCCAGAGTGGATTTGCCGGATCCGTTCATTCCAAGAATCGCAACAAAACTGCCCTTTTCGATATCCAGACTGATACCGTTCAAGGCCAGTTTCCCCGGCACCTCTTTGCCGTTTTCATCTATCTTTGTGAATTCAATTGTAAGGTCTTTTACTTCTATAAATTTCACGCTGTTTAGTATACCATAATTGCCTGTACTTTGGGCAACGAAAAAGCCGGTTCAACCGGCTCCAACGTAAGTGCTTTATATATTAACCCTTTTGCTTCGTCTGTATTCTACTCTCACGAATAAAAGAGGTCAATGAATTTTATGTTTTTTCACAAATACATTTCTGCTTTGTTTGTGCAATTACACAATTTATTCTATGCGATGAGTTGTCTATTTGTTCTCAAATACCTCTCCGGCATAAACTTTTGAAGCATCTACTTTATCGTGGACCTTCTCATTCCACTCAGCAGGGTCAACGTCGTAGATAGCTACGGACAGATGGCTCTTCTGGCAGCCCAGTTCCTTTACCATCGTTTCTACTACAGCGTCTGCTACTTTCTTTTTCAGTTCGTCGTCTCTTCCAGAGAACATGCTGATGTCTACATGTGGCATAATGATTCCTCCTTTTTTAATTACCAGGTCAGGCCAATGCCTGCCTCTGTTGCCTTATCGAATACCTTCTGCGCAGTGTAGAGATCGAGAGCACCAATGCCAACGTTCTCAAACACTATTATCTCATCATCCGACTCTCTACCCGGTATCTTTCCGAGAATAAAATCACCGATGTCTCCTGTGAACTGCTCCCTGCTGAGTGTGCCTTCGTCGAGCGGCCTCAGAATGTCACCGGACTCAGAGAGCACTGCGGTTTCAGAATCGAAATAGATCTTTCCGCACTTATCGAATACGGCCGGATCGAGCTCCTGCATGTCGTATGTGTATGCTCCGACTGCGCTGATCACCGCGCCTGGTTTGAAAAACTCCGCGCTGCATACCGGAGTTGCCGATACGGTAACAAGTATTACCAGATCTGCATCTTTAACCGCCTCATTAGGATCTTCAACAGGAATAATCTCTGCGCCATAGTGGCCGAGTTCCGCTTTTGCCTGCTCCGCAAAAGCCCTGGTTTTCTCAAAGTTGCGTGCTGCTACTCTGACCTCTTTCAGATTCCTGCCCGAGAGCATCGCCTCGAGCTGGCACATGGCCTGGCTGCCTGTGCCTATCATGGCGCCAATTGATGCATCTTTAAGCCCAAACAAGTCGAACGCGGCTCCGCTTGCAGCTGCTGTTCTGAGTGCGGTGATGTAGGTTCCGTCCATCATCGCCTTTACAACACCCGTCTCGCCGTCTATCAGAAGCACCTGTCCAATGGATGCCGGGAGTCCCTTCGCAGGATTGTTTGGCATTATATTGACTATCTTGAGCCCGGCAGCTTTCATCTCCTCACTGTATGCAGGCATGAAAAGGAAGTTCCCCTCACTGCCGTTGATTACTGCACGCAGAGGCACATCGAACTTGCCTTCACTGAACGCTTTATAGCAATCCTTATCTGCTTCGATGGCATCATGCATTGAAAACACTTTTTTGATTTCATCTTTATTAAGAAGAAGCATGGTTCACCTCCATAATCTTGCCGTTCGGAATCGTCTCCCTTCCTTTGCGTTTTTTTAGGTCGGGCCGAAAGCCTTTATTATTCCGGCATAGCCGTTCGGCTATAATTCATGCAATTACATTGTATTTTAGGCGAACAGCCATGTCAATCGCGCCCTGTTGCATTCAATATCAGACAAAAAAAGCGCCCTTACCGTTCAAAGTCCGGTAAAGGCTGGCTTTTACCCCTTATTCTACAGAAGCGCCTCGAGCTGAGCCTTCTGCATGAGACCAGGCTGCTTGTAAGTAATTTCGCCGTTCTTTACTACCATGATGGTAGGAATGCTTGTGATTCCAAGCGACATGGCGATCTGCATTGCCTCATCTATGTTGAGCTTGCAGAACTTAACATCTGTTCTCTCCTCTGAGAGCTGATCTACGATAGGACCCTGCATTTTGCATGGTCCGCACCAGTCAGCATAGAAATCTACAAGAACAGTGCCTTCAGCCTTCATTACCTCCTGCTCATAAGTTTCGCTGGTCAGTTTTACGATCATTATAATTACCTCCTTACAGGCTTATGTTTCCTGCGTCTTATTGTCAACGGAAACAGTATAACACATCATGCAGGGATTGTGTGCAGAATTGTTGCAAAAGAAACTTGCTTCGTTCTGCAGCACTAAAGAAGGCACCGCCGAAGCGATGCCTTCTTGACTTGCGTCAGATCGTGACTTGATTATTCGATAATCTCTGTTACAACGCCGGAACCTACTGTTCTGCCGCCTTCTCTGATAGCGAATCTCAGTCCTTC
>ODAI010458896.1_pt1 | contig 12527 bp, 10 predicted proteins | sample 1539321 | NCBI WGS metagenome assembly ODAI01 (sample SAMN02144231, study PRJEB22623) | gut metagenome | biome: sheep rumen | host: Ovis aries | place: New Zealand
CCCGATGCACTTTGGAATGGAACAAAGGAGGACACTTCAACGAAATTGAACAGCGCAAGGCAAAGGGTTTTGCCTGGTGCATATCGAAAATAATCAATGGCGAATAACAACAAAATTCTCAACTCTCAATTCTCAATTCTCAATTCTCAATTTCCCAGGCCCCAAGGGCTCAGCCGACAGCTGCTCAAATATGCCCTGCCCAGCGTGGTGGGCATGCTCATAGTGGGGTTGCAGACCATCATTGACGGCCTTTTTGTTTCCAAGGGGGTAGGCACCCTGGGACTGGCCGCAGTGAACATATCCATGCCGCTAATAAACGTCATGCTGAGCGTGGCCATCATGATCGTATCGGGCGGCGTGGTGATTGCCGGGACGGCGCAGGGGCGCGGCGACCACAAGTTGGTGAGGGGCTACACCACGCTCACCTTCATTGTGCTGGTGGCCACCATAGGGCTGCTTTCGCTGCTGGTGGGGCTGAACCTGCACCGCCTGTGCTATTTCCTCGGGGCCAACGACGAGGTATACCCCTATGTGCGCAACTACTTGGGCATCATCGGCTGCGCCTTCATCTTCTACTGCATTCCCAACTTCACCGAAGCCTTCACCCGCCTGTCGGGCAAGCCCGGCTGGGTGTTCGTGAGCGGCACGATATGCTGCGTGGTGAACGTGGTGCTGGACTATTTCTTCGTGCTGAAACTGAATTGGGGCGTGAGCGGGGCGGCCATAGCCACCTGTGTGGCCAACAGTACCGCAGCATTGGTGCTGGCACCGCTTGTGAAATTCGGAAGGCTGCGCGGTTCGTGGCGCGAAGTGGGGCGCATTTTCTACAACGGCTCGTCCGAGATGCTCATATCGGTGTCTGCCGCCATCACCACCTTCATTTTCAATCTGGTACTCATGCGCGAAGTGGGGCCCACCGGAGTGGCGGCACTGACCATTGTGTGCTACCTGAACTTCATAGTGAACATGTCCATCTTCGGCCTCTCGCAGGCACTCTATCCCCTGATGTCGTACCAGATGGGGGCGCGCAACTATCGCGGGGTGCGCAGCCTGCTGGTGTCGTCGCTGCTGTTCAGCGGCTGCATCGGCATAGGTGTATACTTGGCAGTACTAGTCTACAAGCACCCCATAGTAGGGGCTTTTGCCTCGGGCGACTGGGAGTTGAAAGCCCTTGCCACCACAGCCACCACATGGGTGACCCTGCACTACCTTGTCTCCTTTGTCAACATCATAGGCAGCAGTTTCCACACGGCGGTGGAGCGGCCGTTGGAGTCGGCGGTCATAGCCCTGTGCCGAAGCATCGTGTTTGTGCTGTTGCCGCTGCTGCTGCTCACCCCCATCATTGGCCACATGGGCATCTGGCTGAGCATGCCCATCGCCGAGGTGCTGACGCTCTCCGTTTCGTTACCCCTGATGCGGCGCACCCTCCGCCACATCCGCTTAGTGACCTCCCCCTCTGTAGCCAGTCAGAAATGATAATTGAGCGAAAGTTCCATGCTCACGAAGTCTCCCATGCCCGCATGGGCACCCTTGCTGGGGCACAGGGCAGAAACGTGATGGAAGTTATAGCCCGTTTTGAGGTTGAACTTTAGCTTTTCCCAACCGAATCTGAAATTAATGTTCGGCTCTACAAAAAACGAATGGGCAACCACATCTTCTTCCTTCACGGTGTTGCCGAAAAACGCAGAATTGATGAGCGAAGCATAATAGTAGCCGCACCTTGCGCCAAACGCAACGTCGATATGCTTATTGGCAAGATTCTTCCATCCCATATTGCCTTGCAGGAAGCACGTAATGTAGTTACCACTATGCCAAGATTCCATATCGTGCAGCCGATCGTTACCATACCCAACAGAAGCCCCACCAAGCACCTCAAGGACCCTGCTGTCAGCATTGCAATACCAGCCCGAGACCAACTGACCATAATATTGATTATCATGATACTTGGCATCAGCCTGAATCAGGACATTGTCCGTCAGACCATACGACACGGTGGACCTAAGGCCGAGGGTTATTGGCAACACCGCCACGTCCAGACGGACATCATTCTTGCCGTCAAGCATGGCGAAATCCATACATGTGGGAGCATAAACGCCTAATCCACTTAAAGAATACAGCGAATAACCCATCCATAAAAAACAGTACCCAAGTGTTCTCATAGCAATATCTTGTTTTCTCAATTCTCAATTCTCTTTTTTTTATACCCAATAAACGTTCAAAGGGGGGCAAATATTCCTCGTGGAAGAAAAAAAAACGCCCTCGCGGCTAGGAGTGTCGCGAAGGCGCAAAGAGTTTAAAGGGGCATTAGTGATTATGCATTAGGCAACTTCCATAATCAAGAATCAAAGGTCCAATTACTTACGAACCAGCCAATAATCAATAATTACCATCTTTTATTTTAGTATTTTTCGTTTTTTTAGATGTTCCCATTAACGTTCAGCTCTACAAAGATTCGTTCCAGAGTGACTGCCGCCACTCTCAAATCTCAACTCTCAACTCTCAATTCTCAATTCTCCTAATGGCAGAACATGAAGCCAAAATAGCCACGGGGGCCTGACGGTTTAAGCAGGGCGCCATCGTGGACGGTCAGCATCCAGTCGACCTTAAACGTGAGATGCACACGGGGGGTCAAGCAGAAATCAGTGCCCAAATAGGGCGATAGATAAAAGAACGACTGCTTGTTATAGACAGCATTAGACTCAGGTGCCCAGTCATCCTGACTGCCATCGAGGATGTAGAGCCCTTTCATAGAGCCACCGCCAACCCCAAAACCAATGTACGGCCACCATTTACTCTGCCGCCAGCAGAGGTCGGCCAGCAGACCGCCCGACCCGGTGCGTATGTAGCTGCCGTCGGACAGCACACTGCGGGCATCGGAATAGTTGGAACTAAGGGTAGACACATAGCCATCAATGCCAACCCTGAGTAGTTTTCCCAGGTTCACTCTGAGAGCACCGCCAATGCCAGTGGTGAGCCCCTGGGGAGTGACCGGCGCGCTGGCATCTATGCCTGAGAGATAACCGGCATGGAGCACCATGCCACCTGTGAAACCCTGATACACACGTGCCGTCTCCTGGGCATGCAAACCCAAAGGCCACGACAACGCACAAAATGACAAAACAATAAACATATATTTCTGTCTCATAATCTATTGTATTTAAAACTTTAAATCGTTTTTACCTTGCAAAAATAAATAATAAAAAGAAATACCGTATCATTATTTATAGTGATTCCTACAACACCATGCTCTTAAAACATAAAAACAATTAGTAAAAACAAACGTAAAAAAGGCCTCCTGTGGAGGGTTTCGATAGCGAAGCGGAGAAAAAATGTATTAATTAACCTCACAATAAAAGAGGGATGCAAAGGAGGAGAAAGCCGCCGAGACGAGTCACGGAAGCGACGTACCCATCATACAAACAACTATAAATCAATAGATAGCAACAACTAACAACTAATGTTCATAAATTTTAAAGTTAATTATTTTGCTATTTAAAAAATAAAAAATACCTTTGCAATTGGATTTTAGATGATGGAGAGTATCACTAAACATTGTCTGTCATTTTGTTATGTGCTGGCTGAGCGTTTTATTAGAAAACAAAAAGAACTTTAAAAATATTAAAAACTCATAACATGACAATCAACAAAGCATTCGCCGGAACCTTAGAGTCGGGCGACATCATGATTCAGATTGAGCCTTCGGACAAAGAGGGCCTGAACATCGAGCTGGACAGCACTGTGATGTACCAGTTCGGTGAGCAGATCAAAAAAGTGATTGCCGAGACCCTGACGGAGCTTGGCGTAACCAGTGCCAACGTGAAAGCCACCGACAAGGGGGCCCTCGACTGCACCATTAAAGCTCGTGTAACCTGCGCTGCCGTCCGTGCAACGGGCAAGGATGTCTGGGCTTAATCGTTTCATTTAAACTCTCAAGTATTATGCAAAGATTAAGAAGAACTATGATGTTTGTGCCGGGCAACAATCCCGGGATGATGTCTGACGCATTCATTTACGGTCCCGACTCCATCATGCTGGACCTCGAGGACTCCGTGACCATGGCCGAGAAGGACGCCGCCCGTCTGCTCGTGCACAACGCTCTGAAGAGCATCAACTATGGCAACACCGAGATGGTGGTGCGCATTAACCCCCTGAACACTCCCTTCGGCAAGAAAGACGTGGAGGCCGTGGTGACCGCCGGCGTGCACGTCATCCGTATGCCCAAGACCGAGACCGCCGAAGAGGTGGTGGAGCTGGAAGAGGAGATTGAGAAGGTGGAGAAGAGACTCGGCTGCGTGGGCCGCACCCAAATCATGGCCGCCATCGAGTCGACCAAAGGCATCATCAATGCCTACGCCATTGCCACTGCCAGCAAGCGCATGATGGGCATTGCCCTCGGTGCCGAAGACTACTGCGCCAACCTGAAGACCCAGCGCACCACTACTGGCGAGGAGCTGCTCCTGGCCCGCGAGACCATCGTGGTGGCCGCCCGCGCCGCCGGCATCGACGCCCTGGACACCGTCTTCTCCAACCTCAACGACATGGAGACCTTCCGCAAAGAGGTGGAGCTCATCAAGCATCTGGGCTTTGACGGCAAGAGCATCATCAACCCCCGCCAGATTGAAATCATCAATGAGATTTTCACTCCCACCCAGAAGGACATTGACAAAGCCAAGGCCATCATGGGTGCCATCAAGGAGGCCGAGGCCAAGGGCAGCGGCGTCATCGCCCTCAACGGCAAGATGATTGACAAGCCCGTCGTCATCAGAGCACAACGTACCATCGAGCTGGCCATCAGCGCCGGCGTTTTAACTAAGGAGGACTTGTAATGAACGCAACCAAAGATAGACAAGATTTAATCTTAGCCGAGGCTAAGAAACTCAATAAAGAGGTTTTCGACGAAAAGAACCTCGTGAAGAATCCCACCGAGAAACAGCAGTTCCAGAAAGAGTCTCCCAAGCTGGTGACCCTGGAAGAGGCCATCCGCAAAAGCGGCCTCAAGGACGGCATGACCATCTCGTTCCACCACCACTTCCGTGGCGGCGACAAGGTGGTGAACATGGTGGTGGACAAACTGGCCGAGATGGGCTTCAAGAACCTCTCGCTGGCCGCCTCGTCGCTGCAGGACGTCCACGAGCCCCTCATCGAGCACATCAAGAACGGTGTCATCACCAGCATTTCCACCTCGGGTCTGCGCGGCAAACTGGCCGACGAGATTTCGCGCGGTTTGATGGAGAAGCCTGTGATTTTCCGCTCCCACGGCGGCCGCGGCAGCGCCATAGCCAGCGGCGACCTGCACATCGACGTGGCCTTCATCGGTGCCTCCTCGTCGGACCCCCTGGGCAACGCCTGCGGCTATTCGCGCAGCGAGAACGCCAAGAGCATCTGTGGCTCTCTGGGTTACGCCCTGCCCGACGCCCAGTATGCCGACAAGGTGGTCATCCTGACCGACGACCTAGTGGCCTACCCCAACACCCCCAACTCCATTTCGGAGCACAATGTGGACTATGTGGTTGAGGTAGATAGTGTTGGAGACTCCTCCAAGATTGCCAGCGGTGCCATCCGCGACACCAAGAATCCCCGCGACATCCTTCTGGCCAAGCAGGCTGCCAAGGTCATCGTCAACAGCGGCTACTTCAAAGAGGGCTTCAGCATACAGACCGGTTCGGGCGGTGCCTCGCTGGCTGCCGTCAAGTATATCCGTCAGAGCATGATCGACCAGAACATCCACGCCTCCTTTGCCTTGGGCGGCATCACTGCCCACATGGTCAAACTGCATGAGGAAGGCCTCATCGACCGCCTCATCGACGTGCAGTCCTTCGACCGCGTGGCCGCCGAGTCCATCATGAATGACCCCAAACACAAAGAGGTTTCGGCCAATGAGTATGCCTCTGCCGACGAGCCCGGCAGTGCCACCCACTATCTGGACATCGTCATCCTTTCGGCCCTCGAAGTGGACACCGACTTCAACGTGAACGTGTTGGTGGGTTCCGACGGCATCATCCGCGGTGCCATCGGCGGCCACCCCGACACTGCTGCCGACTCCGCCCTCTCCATCATCGTGTGCCCGTTACTACGCGGTCGCATCCCTTGTGTGGTCGACAAAGTCACCACGCTGATTACTCCCGGTAAGAGTGTCGATGTTGTGGTGACAGAGTACGGCATCGCTGTGAATCCCAACCGTCCGGAGATTGCCGAGCGTCTGAAAAAGGCCGGCCTGAACGTGGTGGACATCAACTGGCTGAAAGAACGTGCCCTGCAAGTCATCGGCACCCCCGCCCCGCTGCCCTTCGGCGACAAGGTGGTCGGCGTGGTCATGAACCGCGACGGTTCCGTCCTCGACGTTATCAAGAACATCAACGCCTAATCTTTTTTGCAGGCTGCAGGCCATGGGGTTCCCTCCCATTGGCCTGCAGCCAATAACTTAATGAATCATTTTATGGAAGTCACTCTTGACGAGCTCCTGCTCAGCCGCGACAACCGCCACCAGATGCACTTGGACCTGCTGAAACAATATCCCGGTCGCACATTGGTTTCGGTGACCATGGTGATGCCCGGGCCCGTCAAGAGTAATTCTATTTCCCTCACTCTGGCCGACAAGGCCGAAGCATTCCTCCAACACTGCCAGCAGCTTCAAATCGAACACCTTATCCGTCGGGACCTCAACACAGGTTCCGAAATCTATTTTATCAGTCGGCTGCCCCTGCTGGAGGCCAAGGCACTCTGTTGCCGCATCGAAGACCGGCACCCGCTGGGACGCCTGTGGGACTTCGACGTCATCCAACCCGATTCCACACCCCTCGCGCGCACCGCTATAGGCCTTGCGCCCCGCAAATGCATCATCTGCGGCGACCAGGATGCCATCGACTGCATCCGCGCCCGTCGCCACACCAAGCCAGCCCTCTACGCCCGCGTGGAAGAACTGTTCAACCAGTATCAAGACACTCCTGACGACTATGAACTCTGAATTCGAGATACGCTCTCTCAATGTCAACGACCGCCGCACACGGGTGAAGGTAGAGGTTTTCCTCGCCGAGAACGGTTTGCGGCTGGACACTGTGGAGCAGTATTTTGGCATTTTCCGTCTGGAGGAGGACGACATCCTGACCGCCGGAGGCCTCTACCACGACATTATCAAATGCGTGGCCGTCCGGCAGGACATGCGCGAGGAACGGTTGTTCAACATGCTGGTGTCGCACCTTATGAGCGTGGCCATGCAGAACGGCTATTTCTCCACCAAAGTCTACACCAAGCCACAAAATCTTGATATTTTCAACTCCCTCGGGTTCAAACCGATTGCCCAGTCGCCCCACGCCCTCTTTATGGAGAACTCGCTCAGCGAGCTCAACCGATACAAAGCCTATCTTGCCACCGAGCGCAGCCATGTCACTGGCAGCAACTTGGGCCTTATCATCATGAACGCCAACCCCTTTACCAAAGGGCACCGCTACCTGGTGGAACAGGCTTCGGCACAGGTGGAGCACCTATTTGTCACCGTGGTGAAGGAGAACCTCTCGCTTTTCGACTACAGCCATCGGCTGGAGATGGTTACCCGTGGCTGTGCCGACATTGCCAATGTGACGGTATTGGAGGGGTCGGACTATCAGATTTCTGCCGCCACCTTCCCCACCTATTTCCTCAAGCAGGTGACCGACGCCACTGACGAGCATATACGGCTCGACCTCGACATCTGCCTCCGCCACATCATCCCCTCCCTTTCTGCCCCCGGAAGCCACTGGACACGCATTGCGGGCAGCGAACCCACCGACCCCCTCACCGCCCGCTACAACGAACTGATGCGGGAAATCCTGCCCCAGCAGGCAGTGGATTTTGTGGAAATTGCCCGCTTGGAGCAGAACGGCCAGGCCGTCAGTGCCAGTGCCTTGCGCAGCACTTACGACCTCACTCTCCTCTACCCTACCAGCATCCCCTATGCCATCGGGGTGTTTGCCGCCGAAGCCCTCCGCGAGGAACTCAACCTCACCCCCAAGCCCGGCCTTATCGACCGCCAGGACAACGGGGCCCACGGCGACATGAACCATGCCGTTATGCTTCGCAGCATCCGAGCCATCGAACCCTATTTCATCCAACTGGCCGCCATGGGCAACCATTTGGAACTGCCCACAGCACAAGACATCATCCGCTGCGGACTTGAGGCCGAGAAAGCCATGTTTGCCGCCACAAACGGCATAAACACACACAAAGGGGCCATCTTCTCGATGGGCCTTTTCTGCATCGCCGCTGCCAACAGTTTCTATCACCTCCAACGGGTGAGTCCCGACCTCCTTCAGTCGGCCATCAAGACCATGGCGCAGGAGATACCCGCCGCCCACGACACCCACGGTGCCAATGTGCGCCAACAATACCGTGTGAAAGGTGCCCGCGACCTCGCCGTCGAAGGCTACGGCCAACTTTTCGAGCAGTGGCTGCCCTTTTATCGCCAGCACGTTGCCGACGACTGCCTGCAGCAACGGCTGCTTTTATACATTATCTCCACCCTCGACGACAACAACCTCTATCACCGTGGTGGAGAGCAACTGGCACACGAAGCCCAGCAACGCTGCGCCCAGGTGCTGCAAGACTTCAGTATGGAAAACATTCTGGTGCTCAACGACTGGATGAAAGCCCGCAACCTCTCTCCTGGCGGTTCTGCCGACATGCTGGCCCTCACCCTTTTCGCCGCCCACCTATTATATAATATATAGACGACACGAAAAAACTCAAAACAAATAACAACAAAAACAAAACACTATGGTAGAATTAATCAACAAAGGAGTTTACCTGTTAGACGGTAAAGAAATCAAGATGGATGCCGCAGGCATGCCTTCCAAGGAAGAGGCCCGCGAAAACACCATTGCTTATTCCATTCTCCGTTCGCACGACACCACGGACGAGAAAGGCAATAAGATGCGCATTAAATTCGACGCCCTGATTTCGCACGATATCACCTACGTCGGTATCATCCAGACCGCCCGCGCCAGTGGACTCACCAAATTCCCTCTCCCCTACGCAATGACCAACTGCCACAACTCGCTCTGCGCCGTTGGCGGCACCATCAATGAGGACGACCATGTCTTCGGTCTTTCCGCTGCCAAGAAGTATGGCGGCATCTTCGTCCCCACCAACCAAGCCGTTATCCACCAGTATGCTCGCGAGGCCATGGCCAAGTGCGGCAACATGATTCTCGGCTCCGACTCCCACACCCGCTACGGTTCGCTGGGCAACATGGGCGTTGGCGAAGGCGGCGGCGAGCTGGTCAAGCAGCTGCTCAACAACACCTGGGACATCAATGCTCCCGAAGTGGTACTCGTATGGCTGGAAGGCACTCCCCGCAAGGGCGTAGGTCCTCACGATGTGGCCATCTCGCTGGTGAAAGCCACCTTCGACAATGGCTTTGTCAAGAACAAAGTGCTGGAATTTGCCGGCCCCGGCGTCAAGAACCTCCCCATCGATTTCCGCAATGGCATCGAAGTGATGACCACCGAGACCACCTGCCTCACCTCCATCTGGTGCACCGACGACGAGGTGAAGAACTACTACACCATGCACGGCCGTCCCGAGGCCTACCGCGAACTGAAACCCGGCAAGGTAGCCTACTACGACAGCATGATCAAGATTGACCTCTCCAAACAGGAGTGCATGATTGCGCTGCCCTTCCATCCCTCCAACGCCTACACCATCCGCGAACTGCAGGAGAACCCCGAGGAAATCCTCCGCACCGTGGAGGCCGACGCCCGCAAGCGTTTCGGCGACAAGATCGAAATCGACCTCGTCAGCAAGATTCACAACGGCAAGGTAGTGGCCGACCAGGGCATCATAGCCGGTTGTGCCGGCGGCACCTACGACAACCTCTCCGCCGCTGCAGCCATCCTCAAAGGCAAATCCACTGGCAACGACTACTTCACCATGAGTGCCTATCCGCAGAGCATCCCCGTCTACCTGGCCACCACGCGCAGCGGCATTGCCGAAGAGCTGCTTGAGGCCGGCGTAGCCATCAAGCCCGCTTTCTGCGGCCCCTGCTTTGGTGCCGGCGACGTGCCCGCCAACAACGGCTTCTCCATCCGCCACACCACCCGCAACTTCCCCAACCGCGAAGGTTCCAAACCCGGCGCCGGTCAGATTTCGTTTGTCAGCCTGATGGATGCCCGCAGCATTGCTGCCACCGCTGCCAACGGCGGTATCCTCACCCCGGCCACCGATGTCGACTACACCGACAACCACGAAGGCTACAAGTTCGACGGTTCCATCTATGAGAAACGCGTCTACAACGGCTACGGCCATGCCGACAACAGCCTCGACCTGCGCTACGGCCCCAATATCAAAGACTGGCCCAAGATGTACGCCATGCAGGACAACATGCTGGTAGAGCTGGCCGCCGTCATCCACGACCCCGTGACCACCACCGACGAGCTCATCCCCTCGGGCGAGACCTCTTCCTACCGCTCCAACCCGCTGAAGCTCTCCGAGTTTGCCCTCAGCCGCCGCTGCCCCGAGTACGTAGGCCTGAGCAAACGCATCCAGAGCGAAGACCTGGAGCGCCGTGCCGGCAACTGCCCCGCACACGTCAAGGAAGCCCTGGCCAAGGTGGGTGCCGACGAGAAGAACCCCTCCTTCGGCTCCTGCGTGTTCGCCAACAAGCCCGGCGACGGCTCGGCCCGTGAGCAGGCCGCTTCCTGCCAGAAGGTGCTCGGCGGCGATGCCAACATCTGCTACGAGTACGCCACCAAGCGCTACCGCAGCAACTGCATCAACTGGGGCATCATGCCCTTCACCATCGCTCAGGACACCCCCTTTGAGTACGAAGTGGGCGACATGGTCTTCATCCCCGGCATTCGCCAGGCCGTGCTCGACGGCAAGGAAGAAATCGACGCCAAGGTCATCTCCAAAGCCGGCGTCAAGGACATCCACCTCTTCTTCCAGAACCTCACCAAGGACGAGCGCGAAATCCTCACCGACGGCTGTCTGATGAACTACTACGCCAATCAGAATAAATAATAATAAAAATAAATGATAATCAAGGCCGCCGCCTGCGGCGGCGGCCTACCATTAAAAACTACACCATGGCAAAAATTAAAATGACTACTCCCCTCGTGGAGATGGATGGCGACGAAATGACCCGCATCCTTTGGCAAATCATTAAAGACGAACTCATCATCCCCTTCGTGGACCTGAAGACCGAGTACTACGACCTCGGTCTGGTCAAACGCGACGAGACCCGCGACCAAATTACCGTCGAAGCCGCTGAGGCCACCAAGAAGTATGGCGTCGCCGTCAAGTGCGCCACCATCACCCCCAACCTCAAACGCATGGACGAGTACAAGCTCCACGAGATGTGGAAGTCGCCCAACGGCACCATCCGCTCCATCCTGGACGGCACCGTCTTCCGCACCCCCATCACCATCCCCAGCATCCACCCCGTGGTCAAGAACTGGGAGGCCCCCATCACCATCGCCCGTCATGCCTACGGCGACGTGTACAAGAGTGTTGAAATCCGTGCCAACGAACCCGGCGTAGCCAAACTGGTCTTCGACGGCGAGAACGGCCAGCACGAAGAGGTGGTCATCCACAACTTCAAGGGTGCCGGCGTCATCCAGGGCATGCACAACCTCGACAAGTCCATCCGCTCCTTCGCCCACAGCTGCTTCAAATTCGCCATCGACACCAAGAAGAGCCTCTGGTTCTCCACCAAGGACACCATCTCCAAGAAGTACGATGCCCAGTTCCGCATCATCTTTGAGGAGGTCTTCGAGGAATACAAGGCCAAGTTTGAAGAGCTCGGCATCGAGTACTTCTACACCCTCATCGACGACGCCGTTGCCCGCGTCATCCGCAGCAAGGGCGGCTTCATCTGGGCCTGCAAGAACTACGACGGCGACGTCATGTCCGACATGGTGTCCACCGCCTTCGGCTCTCTGGCCATGATGACCTCTGTCCTCGTCAGCCCCGACGGCAAATACGAGTTCGAGGCTGCCCACGGCACCGTCACCCGTCACTACTACAAGCATCTGAAGGGTGAGAAGAGCTCCACCAATCCCGTTGCGACCATCTATGCCTGGTCCGGCGCTCAGAAGAAGCGCGGCGAGCTCGACGGCAACGAAGCTCTGGCCCACTTCGGTCAGGCTCTGGAAGAGGCTACCATGGAGACCATCACCAGCGGCGTCGTCACCGGCGATCTGGCTGCCCTGATGGACCCCAAACCCGTTGCTGTGACCTCCGAGGACTTCATCAACGCCATCCACGACAATCTGGCGAAGAAGCTGTAAGAAATCCTCTATTCGTTCCCGACCGCCCTGTGCAACCGCACAGGGCGGTTTTTTTGACGCGGAAGAAGGGCTTGCATTTCGGTGTAAAATCTGCTATGATGGGGAAAAATGACGGAGCGGCTCACGCTTCCGCGAATCACCGAAAAGGAGGGATGCCCCATGGAAGTCAAGGACTGGACAGTCAACGTGAAAGCGCGGTTTACCACGCCCGGCGGCCCCTTCCAATATCCTCCCGAGAACAACGGAAAAACCCATTCCTTCACCCGG
>ODAI011463685.1_pt1 | contig 12527 bp, 10 predicted proteins | sample 1539321 | NCBI WGS metagenome assembly ODAI01 (sample SAMN02144231, study PRJEB22623) | gut metagenome | biome: sheep rumen | host: Ovis aries | place: New Zealand
CAGAGTTTCTGATGCTCAAAAAACACAGAACACAGCGTTTCTGATTATCAAAGCTACAGGACACAGGATCGGCCGGTCAGACAATATCGTCCAAGACAAGTATCCGAAAGATCCGTGTCACAGATGAGGAGGAAAAAATGGTTAAAATATTACTGCATGGCGCCTGCGGACGTATGGGACGCATGATCACGGACATCGTCTCCAGAGACCCCGAAACTATGATCATCGCCGGAATCGATGCCTACGGGAGCACTTATTCGGATTTCCCTGTATACACTTCTCTGGATCAGTGCCGGGAAGAGGCGGATGTCGTGATCGACTTTTCCAACTCCCAGGCTATGCCCGCCCTGTTCGCGTTCTGCGAGAGCAAAAATATTCCCGCTGTTGTCTGTACGACCGGTCTCTCCGAAGAACAGACTGAGCTCATGAAGCGGACCTCGGAAAAAGTTGCGATCCTCAAGAGCGCCAACATGTCTGTCGGCATCAACCTCCTGCTGAAGATGCTTGCCGAGGCTGCCCCCATACTGGCGGACGCAGGATTTGATATTGAAATCGTTGAGAAACACCACAACCAGAAGGTGGATTCTCCCAGCGGCACCGCCCTTGCCCTGGCGGACAGCATCAATGAAGCGCTCGATGGAAAAGAAGAGTATGTCTTTGACCGCAGCACCAGGCGTATGAAGCGCCCCGTCAATGAAATCGGTATCTCGGCCGTCAGAGGCGGCACGATCGTCGGCGACCACGATGTGATCTTCGCGGGAGAAGACGAGGTCATTACCTTCTCCCACAGAGCCTACAGCCGCGCCGTCTTCGGAAAGGGCGCTGTAGAGGCGGCCAAGTTCCTGGCGGGCAAACCCGCGGGCTTTTACACTATGCACGACGTTCTGGCATAAAAAGGACTGAGAGGAAATAATGAAACTTCGTCCATGTATAGACATTCACGGGGGGCGGGTCAAACAGATTGTAGGAGGATCCATCGGATCGGACCGGCCTGTTCAGGAAAATTTCGTCTCTGAGCAGGATGCCGCCTATTATGCCTCTCTCTACAGGGAAGCCGGTCTCCGGGGAGGACATATCATCCTGCTGGACAGCGCGGCCTCTGATCCGGAGGCATACGCCGCAGACCGCATGCAGGCCCTTTCCGCCCTTGCGGCATTCCCGGGCGGCATGCAGATCGGCGGAGGGATCAACCCCGATAACGCCGGCGCTTATCTGGACGCCGGGGCTTCCCATGTGATCGTCACCTCCTATGTGTTCAGGAAGGGAACCCTCGATGAGCAGAGACTTGATGAGATGAAGAGCTCCGTGGGAAAGGAGCGGCTTGTTCTGGACCTCAGCTGCAGAAAAAGAGAGGACGGTGCCTTTGCAGTCGTCACCGACCGCTGGCAGCGGTTCACCGGGTGGACCATCACTCAGGAGAACCTGCGCGCCCTGAGCTCCCACTGTGATGAATTCCTGATTCATGCAGCGGATGTTGAGGGAAAAAAGGGCGGGATCCAGAGTGAACTGGTGGAGATACTCGGCGCCTTCAGCCGGGAGAGCGGTTTCCCGGTCACCTATGCGGGAGGAGTTCACGGCTTCAGTGATCTTACCAGGATCGCTGAGCTGTCCGGGGGCAGGCTGGACGTCACGGTAGGAAGTGCCCTCAGCATCTTCGGAGGAACTCTGGACCTGTATGAACTCGCGGCAGCAGCCGCCGCGGCAGGGGAACCATGGCTGCAGGAATAAATAATAGTCCCGATGCGTTATTTTTTTAAAGGAAGAATAAACAGGGTAGAGGCGGCCCTGCCGCTCTCTACCCCCTCCGACCGGCCCGTGTCCGCCGTAAGGCAGACGATTCATTACACAGGCCTTGTCATAAAAGACAAAAAAACCGGCACAGTTTTCCGTGCCGGTTTTTGTGTCTTCATGTACTTACATGTCAAAACCCCTTGCGCAGCAGACCTGCGCCTGAGGACCGTCAAAGCAGTTCAAATAAGTCTGACAATACATATCGACATTTGCTGCTGGAATAATTCCGGATCAGAGCTTCGTGACGTTGACTGCCTGAGGGCCTTTCTGACCCTGGACAACATCATACTCCACTGCTTCACCCTCTTCGAGAGACTTGAATCCTTCCTGATTGATTCCGCTGAAGTGAACGAATACATCGTTACCCTCGGCATCTGAAATAAATCCAAATCCCTTTTGATTGTTGAACCACTTGACAGTTCCTTTACTCATTGCTGGCACCTCCAAAACAAAAATGAAAAAATTGCAAAGTGCACAAAAAATATTCATTACAATATCAATTTGTGCAACAGATTCAACATAACACAAGTACAATGAAAAGGCAAGCAGTTTTTGTATGGATAGACGCTTTAAAATGAACAATATAATCTATTCCTGTCCTTGCTTCTTTACTTCACAGTTTTAAAATGCTAATATATTAATGAGTTTGAGTTATATGAGATATTTTTGATGGCGCTGTACAGTTTTTGTGTTTTTGCATTGAAAGGGTGCCGCATCATAACACATTTTTCCGACAACCGGGGCCGGCGGTCAGCCTGCCCGCCTATTACAAAGTCTCTTTGGGGGTACAAATGAACAACAAAATCCGGACAGAAGCAGTCAGACATCTCTTTGAGGCAATATTGACACTTGAAGATGAGGAAGAGTGCTTTCAGTTTTTTGAGGACCTCTGCACAGTGAATGAACTCCTGTCGCTCTCACAGAGGTTTGAGGTGGCGTCAATGTTGAAGCGAAAGGACACCTACCTCAAGATCGCCGAGAAGACCGGCGCATCGACAGCGACGATCAGCCGGGTCAACCGCTCGCTCAATTACGGCAACGACGGCTATGATATGGTCTTTGCCAGAATGGCGTCTTATCAGAACAGGGATGCGGACTGAGCCTGCCTTCGAATCCCGATGCCGGGAATAATTGCTGTAGTCCCAGTCCCCATACATTGGGTGCGGCAGGACTGGAAGTTCAAGAATAGATTTAAACAATAAGAATAGATTTAAAGAGCAGGAGGATCCGGAATATGTTTTGCCATTATTCCGGATCTTTTTTTTGTACTTTCTGCTTATTTACTATATAATAAGTCAGAAGCAGAGTTATATCACGGATGACCTGTTGATCGGTCCGGAACAAATACTAACGGAAAACATGTCAAAAGCGCGACGCCTGCCCTCCTGCCGGCACTTTACATGGCGCATAGTTTTGACGACAGTCATAGATATTCATGATCCCGCCGTATTATGAGCGGAAATAAAGCTGATATGAAAACCATGAACAGAAACGGAAAGAGAATAGTGCCTGCGGCAGTTTTTGTGGGAGGAATGCTGATCTATTTACTCGCAGTCCTTCCTTTTTTAATTTCCCACAAAGGCATCTTCTTTTATTACGGAGACTATAATGTGCAGCAGGTACCATTCCTGATCTTCGCTCACCGCGCGGTAAGGCAGGGGCGTTTTTTCTGGAATCCGCTGGTCGACCTGGGCGGCAACATGGGGGGAACTTTTGCCTTTTATCTCTGGGGAAGCCCCTTCTTCTGGCTGACTGTCCCCTTCCCCGAAGCCTGGCTGCCCTATATGACGCCGTTTCTGATGGCGCTCAAATTCGGGACGGCCTCCGTTACGGCCTATGCATGGATCAGGACACAGACCAGGACCGACGGCGCAGCCGTGCTGGGGGCTTATCTCTACGCCTTCTCCGGCTTCCAGGCCTGCAACATAGTCTTTCAGCATTTCCACGATGTGACTGCCTTCTTCCCCTTATATCTGCTGTGCTTTGACCGCTTTGTCGAGGGCAGGAGAGAAGGCAGGGGGCTTTATGGCTTTACGCTCATGACAGCCCTGATGTCGGTGATCAATTATTACTTCTTTTTCGGACAGGTCGTCTTCCTGATCATCTACTACATAGTGCGGTGGGGGATCAGGCGCGCGAGGGCGGAAGGAGTGCTGACGCTTCTGCGGGAAATCTGCCTGATCATAGCGGCGGCCGCTGCAGGCCTGCTGCTTTCCGCTTTCTTCCTGGTACAGTCCATCACCGGCATCCTGGGCAACTCCAGGGTCTCGGAGATCCTCAGCGGCTATGACCTGGTGGTTTATCCCGATTCGACTACGCCCATGGCCATCCTGAAGTCCTTTTTCATGGTGCCTGACCTGATCGCGAGAGGAACTCTTTTTTCCAGTGACCACATCCGCAACGGGTCGCTCGCCTTCTACCTGCCCTGTTTCGCCATGGCAGGGGTCTTCGCCTTCTGGATCCTGCGCAGGCAAAGCTGGAAGAAAATCCTTCTTTCCATACTGGCAGTCATGGCCTTTGTGCCGGTTCTGTGCGCGGCGTTTTCCGCTTTTAATGAAAATTTCTATACCAGATGGTTCTATATGCCGGTCCTTCTTTGCGCCTGCATGACAGCGGAGGCGCTTGAGGAGGAGGAGAGCACCGCATTTACCAGAGGAGCGGTTCTTTCGCTGGCGGCCACCGCCCTTTTTCTTCTCATGTGTTTCCTGCCGGTGCAAAAAGACGGTAAATGGGACTTTATGGGAATCTGTGAAAACAGAAAACTGCTGACGACAGAGATCAAGGGAACCCTTTTTGGTGCCGCAGCCCTGCTGCTGATCGTTGTGATCAAACGGCGCTTTCAGCAGGTGTTCTCTGAGGGCGGCTCCTCTGCCGCGGCAGACAAAAGGTGTTCAGACACGGATTCCCCTGCTGAAAGCGACACAAAGTGCACAGACGGGGACTCTGCTTCCATCACCGGCAGTGCTGAAGCTGCCGCAGGGGAGCAGTCCGGGGAAGAAGTGCCTGCTCGGGCTCCCGCTCGGGGAAGACTGTTATCCTGCCTGCCCGGAATCCTCTGCCTGACCCTGACCATCGCCTGCTGCGTGATCACTACCTCTTCGGTCTTACACAACGGAAGTTCGCTGATCTCATATACCGGCTTTGAAAAATGGAAACTGCAGATGTTCTCCCGCCGCCCCTCTTTTGACAGGGAGGACGGACTGACTGAGGATGACGACAGCTGGGTTCCTTTAGCTGAAAATGAGGAAAAAACCGACACAGACTCCGGGGACAAAAAAACCGGAACGGAAGAGCTGGATTCCGGAGTTGAGACATGTGCCATCCTCAAAGAAGACGGCGGAATGGATTCAGCGGTTCCGGATCCCTTTTCCAGGGTGGAGACCGACAGTACTTCGACAAATTACGAGATGGTCTGGGGTATTCCCACAATGCACTGTTTTGAGAGTACGATCCATCCCTCCATTTTTAAATGGTATCGCGGAATCGGCATGATCCGGACTGTGGAGTCCACCCTTCCCTTCGAGAGGATCGGGGCCAGGGCTATTATGTCCGTCCGATATTACCTGGAAAATACACTTGTCAATTCCAAGAGCGGCTATTCGGACGAAGGCGGGATCGACGGGTATTCCCTCATCAACAGCAGGAACGGCTACAATGTCTACGAGACAGAAAACTATATTCCGATGGGAATCACATTTGACAGCTATATCACTGAGGATGACTATGACGAGCTGGAAAACGGCGCGGTTTCGGACAGGATCCTGGTGAAGGACATCATCCTTTCCGATGAAATGGCGGATCAGTACGGCTATCTGATGACCAGGGATACGGACCCGGTCTATGATGTCATGCCCTATTCGACATTTGCAGACTACTGCAGGGAGCGGGCGGCTTCCGCCTGCAGGGAATTCGCCTTTGACAAAAACGGTTTCCACGCCACGGCACAGATGGAAAGGGACAATCTCGTCCTGTTTTCGGTTCCATATGACAAGGGCTTTACAGTGACGGTGGACGGGCAGCCGGCGGAGGCAGAGCGCGCCAATTACGGACTTACAGCTGTTTTTGTCCCGGAGGGAACCCACGAGATCCGCTTCCATTACATGCCGGTCGGTTTTCTTCCTGCCTCAGCGGTCTCAGCCCTGACAGCCCTGCTGCTGATCGGGGATATGATCCGGCGCAGAGCGAAAACGACAAAATAAACCTACACGGAAAATAAATAAAAAATAAACAGACGCGGGCAATCAATGAAAAAATAGTCAGACACGGGCAATCAATGAAAAAATAGTCAGACGCGGACAATAAATGAAAAAATAAACAGACGCGGACGAAAAAGGAAAATATAAGCTACTTGCAATCATGCTTTCCACGTGATAATATATCCATCGTGCACGTACAAATGTCCGCTTGACGCGGACGGGCTTCTTTCGGGATATGCCGCATTGACGAGCAGTGTATATACCGGTAAAGAATGCTTACTAGTGATCTGCACATGAATCTGTCAAAAGGAGAGCGGAGATTTATTATGGAAGGTACTTCCTATTATATTGTGCATGAATCCGCCATGCCGTCCGTGCTCAAAAAAGTTGCCGAGGCAAACCGGCTCCTTTCATCCGGTGAGGTCAGGACGGTCAACGAAGCGGTGGAAAAGGTCGGGATCGCGAGAAGCTCCTATTACAAATTCAAGGATTCTGTAGAAGAGTTTCACAACAATCTTCCCGGATCTATGCTGACGATCGTCTGCGAGGTGAGTGACCGGGCGGGTATCCTGTCAGACCTGCTGCAGACCATAGCCCGGTGCGGCGCCAATATTCTCACGATCCATCAGGCGATTCCCGCGGATGGGACAGCCGTCGTGAGTATCAGCATGCAGATGCTGGAGAACGCGGACAGCGTCAGGACCATCATCGACCGCATAGCTTCACGGGACGGAGTGCTGCGGGTACGTGTGACCGGACGTTGAGGACCTTGAGGACGTATGAGTGCCGTCGCTTTTCGGGAATCTGTGTGACCGGACGCTAAAGAACGGCGGATGCCGGCGGCAGCCTGTACACAGGAGAAAAGCCCGGCCATGCCCCTGCCCTGAGTGAAGCGGGCCTGTATTGTATAAAAAAGGGATGCAGCCGCAGATTTACCCGCGGTATGTAATACCTGATGTTATAAGGAAAGGAAAAGCAAAAATGATTAAAGCTGCAGTGTTGGGATTTGGAACAGTCGGAAGCGGTGTTGTAGAACTGATTGACATCAACAAAAAGTCGGTGAGCAGACATGTCTCCGAAGGAATGGAAGTAAAATATATTCTGGACCTTCGCGAGTTTCCCGACAGTCCCTACAGGGACAGAGTGGTTCATGATTTCAACATTATTCTGGAAGACCCCGAGATCAAAGTTATCTGCGAGACGATGGGCGGAAAGGAACCGGCCTATACGTTTTCCAGGAAAGCGCTCGAGAGAGGAATCAGCGTCTGCACTTCCAATAAGGAACTTGTGGCAGCCCACGGTCCTGAGCTTCTCAAGATCGCGGAGCAGAATCACTGCAGCTATCTGTTCGAAGCCAGCGTAGGCGGCGGAATCCCCATCATCCGCCCCATGAATACTTCCCTTGCTCCTGAAAACATCACGCAGATCATCGGTATCCTGAACGGCACCACCAATTATATGATGACCAGAATGGAACTCGAGGATATTTCCTTTGAGGACGTGCTCCGCGAGGCCCAGGAAAAGGGTTATGCCGAGAAGAATCCCGCCGCGGATATCGAGGGGCGTGACGCCTGCCGCAAGATCGCCATCCTTTCTTCTCTGATGTGCGGAAAGACAGTCCGCTTTGAGGACATTCCCTGTGAGGGGATCAGTCATATTTCCATGACAGACGTCGCCTACGCCCGCAGCATGGGCAGGGCGATCAAGCTTCTGGGCATCAGTGAGCGCGATGAAGAGGCCGGCACTTTCTACGTCCGCACCGCTCCCTTCATGGTCCCTGCCTCCCACCCCCTCCATGGTGTGGAGGATGTCTTCAACGCGGTATTTGTCCACGGAAATCTGCTGGACAACGTCATGTTTTACGGCCGCGGCGCAGGCAAGTTCCCGACAGCCAGCGCAGTTGTCTCCGACATGATGGACTGTGCCCTGAACATCGGGCAGACGATCAGGATCCGCTGGGAGGATGAGAAGATGGAACTCTCAGATCCCGGACAGAAGATCACACAGTTCTTTGTCCGCGTCCCCGCGTCTGAAAAAGCCAGGGCACAGGAGCTGTTCCCGGGCTGTGTAGAGGCTGCTCCCGGATGCGGCCCCGATGATGAGTTCGCTTTTGTGACCGCGCCCGTGGCAGAGGCCGCTTTTGCGGAGTGCTCCTCCAGACTTTCCGAAGTGAGAAGCGCGATCCGCATGCTTGCTGACTGAGTTACATGAAAACCCGCGCCGGACGATCCGCTGTCCGGCGCGGGAACAGTCATTTTTTGACAGTCATTTGTAAAATAGTTTTTTAAACATATTTTTAAATCAAATTTAAATCATTTAAATCATTTTTCCCGGCTATTCATCTTACAAGTGTTGAAAAAAGAAGCAGGATACATATAATATAAGGGCGGCTAATGCCGGCTTTCCGTGCCAGAGGGGCAGGAAAACAGGGGAAGGGTCCATCCGGCCCGGGGCAGAGCCGTCAGTATTTCTTTTGAATGTTGATCAGACAACAAAAGATCCTGGTGAGACTGGAAAAATCAGACAGTCGGAGATCAAACAGACAGCAGAGACAATCAATCAGACACAAGCAGACAATAAAGACATATAAAAAGAAAAAGAGAAAAGAAAAGCAGATATTTTAACATTTTATATGCTGCCCGAGGTTATTTAGAGATGAAAGTGGTAAAATTCGGCGGGAGTTCACTCGCCAATTCGGAACAGTTCAAAAAAGTAGGCGACATTATCCGTGCGGACAAAGACAGGAAATATGTAATTCCCTCCGCGCCCGGAAAGCGTTTTTCCAAAGATACAAAGGTGACCGACCTTCTCTATCGGCTGGCGGATGAGGCTCTTCAGAAAGAGGACTTTTCCGGGACGCTGGAAGAGATCAAAGAGCGTTACAATGAGATTATCGAGGGACTCGGTCTCGAAGGCTTCAGCCTGGATGACCAGTTTGAGGAGATAAAAAAGCATATGACAGAGTCTCCGGAGGTCGACTATGCGGCTTCCAGAGGCGAACACCTGAACGGCAGGATCATGGCAGAGTATCTGGGATTTGAATTCCTTGATCCCTTTGAGATGGTGTTTTTCGACGAAGAAGGTCTGCTGGATGACAAAAAGACCATGCGTACGGTCGGAAAGCGCCTGGAAGAAGTGGATTACGCTGTGATCCCCGGCTTCTACGGCTGCGGAGCTGACGGAAAGGTCAAGACCTTCTCCAGGGGCGGATCTGACATCACAGGATCCATCGTCGCGGGGGCCTGCCACGCGGACGTCTACGAGAACTGGACAGACGTATCCGGCTTTTTGGTCGCGGATCCCCGGATCATCAAGGACCCCGCCAGGATTGAGACGATCACCTACCGCGAGCTGCGTGAGCTCTCCTATATGGGAGCTTCTGTTCTGCACGATGAAGCCATTTTCCCGGTCCGCCGCCAGGGGATTCCGATCAATATCAGAAATACCAACCGGCCGGATGACGAGGGCACCTGGATCGTAGAGAGCACTGCTCAGAAGTCGGGCTATGTGATCACGGGTATCGCGGGCAGGAAGGACTTCTGCGCGGTTCTGATCACCAAGGATATGATGAACTCCGAGATCGGTTTCGGCAGAAAGGTGCTCCAGGCCTTTGAAGACAACCAGATTTCCTTCGAGCACATGCCTTCGGGAATCGACACCATGACCATTGTCGTCCACGAGGATGAGTTTATCGCGAAAGAGCAGAAGGTTGTCTCCGCGATCCACCGTCTGGTCAAACCGGATTCCATCGAGATTGAATCCGACCTTGCCCTGATCGCTGTCGTCGGCCGCGGCATGAAATCCATGAGAGGAACCGCGGGCAGGATCTTCTCGGCTCTGGCCCATGCCCATGTCAACGTGCGCATGATCGACCAGGGTTCCTCCGAGCTCAATATCATCATTGGCGTGGAGAACAAGGACTTCGAGACCGCCCTCCAGGCAATTTATGATATTTTTGTGCTGACACAGCTGTAAGGACTCCTACAGTACGGAGCATCGCGGCAGCGTCCCAGAGGCGGAGCCGGGCACAGCTATTAACATACCCGGTCCGCGGCGCGGCGCCGCGCCGCGTCCGGACAATGAACCAGAAAAGAAACCAAAGGATGCGGAATTTATAAAAACGCGTATATAAAGCGTATATAAAGCGTATATAAACGCGCATAATAAACGCGCATAATAATAATGAAGGAGACAGAAACCAGCATGAGTGAAAAGACACCGGAGATTACGACCCCCGCACCGGAAGAAGAGAGAGTAAGCAGACATTTTATAGAACAGGAAATCGACAAGGACCTCCGGGACGGCGTCTATGACTGTGTGCATACACGTTTTCCCCCTGAACCCAACGGATACCTTCATATCGGCCACGCCAAGAGCATACTTCTGAACTATGGTATGGCGCAGGAATACGGCGGCAAATTCAATCTTCGTTTCGATGACACCAACCCCACCAAGGAAAAGATCGAGTTTGTGGAGTCCATCAAGGCTGATGTTCACTGGCTGGGCGCCGATTATGAGGACAGGCTGTTCTTTGCCTCCGACTATTTCCAGGAAATGTATGATGTGGCGGTCAAGCTGATCAAAAAGGGCAAGGCCTATGTCTCCGACCTCACGGCGGAGCAGATGCGCGAGTACCGCGGCACCCTGACGGAGCCCGGCAAAAATGATCCCAACCGCGACCGCAGCGTCGAGGAGAATCTCGAGCTGTTCGAAAAAATGCGGGCAGGCGAATTCGCTGACGGGGAGAAGACTCTCCGCGCCAAAATCGATATGGCCAGCCCCAACATCAATATGCGCGATCCGATCATCTACCGTGTCGCTCATATGACCCACCACAATACAGGCGACGCATGGTGCATTTATCCCATGTATGATTTCGCCCACCCTATTGAGGACGCCATCGAGGGCATCACCCACTCGCTCTGCACGCTTGAATTCGAGGACCACCGTCCCCTTTACGACTGGGTCGTCAAAGAGGCCGAATATCCTCATCCTCCCAGACAGATCGAGTTTGCCAAGATGTACCTGACCAACCAGGTCACCGGCAAGCGCTATATCAAGAAGCTGGTCGAGCAGAATATCGTCGACGGATGGGACGATCCCCGTCTGGTCTCGATCTCCGGCCTGCGCCGCAGAGGCTACACACCTTCCTCCATCAAGAGCTTTGTCGATATGTGCGGCATTTCCAAGAGCAATTCCTCTGCCGATTTCGCGGCTCTGGAGTACTGCATCCGCGAGGATCTCAAGCCCGGCTGCAAGCGTATGCTGGCAGTCCTGCATCCGCTCAAGCTGATTATCGACAACTATCCCGAGGGACAGGTTGAGATGCTGGAAGCGGATAACAACCTCGAGAACCCCGATCTGGGCAAAAGACAGATCCCCTTCGGCCGCGAGCTCTGGATCGAGCGCGATGACTTTATGGAGGTCCCTCCCAGAAAGTATTACCGTCTCTTCCCCGGAAACGAAGTGCGCCTGATGTATGCTTATTTCGTCAAGTGTGTGGGCTTTGACAAGGATGAGGACGGCAATATCACAGCCGTACACGTGACCTATGATCCCGAGACAAAGAGCGGCAGCGGATTCACCGGCCGCAAGGTCAAGGGTACGATCCACTGGGTACACGCCGGCTCCGCGGCGGATGTGACCGCCCGCCTGTACGAGAATATCATCGACGAGGAAAAGGGCGTCTACGATGAAAACGGAGAGCTCAACCTCAATCCCCACTCCCTTACGATCTGCAATGCCAAGGTGGAGCCCGAGCTGGCTCAGGCTAAGGCTTTCGACCGCTTCCAGTTTGTCAGGAACGGTTATTTCTGTGTGGATTACAAGGATTCCAAAGAGGGCGCTCCGGTCTTCAACCGTGTCGTCGGTCTCAAGAGTTCCTTCAAGCTCCCCGGGAAAAAGTGATTATAAAGTTGTCATAACGTGACCATAGAAGTGACCTGGTTATAACGTGACCATAGAAGTGACTATGTAAGTGTGACTTGTTGCTATAGAAGTGTGGCTATAGAAGTGTGACTAAAGAAGCGACAGGGGAACTGACCAGGGACCAACAACAACTATACAGTAGGATTTCTTTTTGCCGGAAGCTTCAGTTCCGGCAAAAAGTTTTTTCAGGACTTTTTCGGGATTTTTTTCGGATCTTTTCCAGGAATTTTTATAGAGGAAAGGGGTATCGATGGCTCAGGAATTGAATATTCATCTGGAGACGGGCGGGGATACTCCTCTCTACAGACAGATTTATGAATACATCCGGGGTGAGATCAGAAGCGGGGCTCTGGCGTCGGATGAGAGGCTTCCCTCGACCAGGGCTCTGGCCTCTTACCTGCAGGTTGCCCGCAGTACGACAGAACTGGCCTACAGTCAGCTGCTCTCGGAGGGTTATATCCGGTCCCGCAGGAACAGCGGGTACTTTGTGAATGAGATTGAGAACTTTCCGGATCTCAGGCTCGATGACCCTATGGACGGAGAGAGCCTTTATGGGACGCGCCGGGGAACAGGCGGATCCGACACGGAGCAGAGGAAGCCCGAAGACAAAAA
>ODAI011545126.1_pt1 | contig 12527 bp, 14 predicted proteins | sample 1539321 | NCBI WGS metagenome assembly ODAI01 (sample SAMN02144231, study PRJEB22623) | gut metagenome | biome: sheep rumen | host: Ovis aries | place: New Zealand
ATGCGCTGTCCTTCTTTTTCGGAATAAAAGGATATAACGGAGTCAATGCGGCGGAATAGAGGCAGTTATTTCCGATGCATAAGCATTGAATCATCCGGGGATCCATGCTACACTGTAGGCAGAGGGTGAGAAAAGCATCCGCATGAAAGGAGCGTAGGATAATGAGTTTGTTCAGCAGGAAAATCCCCAAAACGTGCCCCAAGTGCGGCAATGCGGACGGCTGGCACATGAAGTCCGCAGAAGTTCCGCAGAGCGGAGAAGCGCATACGCCGGCACAGCTCTATATGGGCGCGCCGCTGCGCGGCACCTATGCACAGGACCTGCCAAAGCCGGGCGATAAAAAACTGCATTACCGCTGCGATCACTGCGGTTATGAAAAAGCTTATTGACAGAGCCGATGTAATCCAATAAAGAGGAGGAGTGTATCATGAGTTTGTTCAGCAAGAGAATTCCGGCAGCGTGTCCTAAGTGCGGAAAGGCGGACGGCTGGCATATGCTGCAAAACGATTCGGCGCAGGACTACACGAACGTGGCGTCCGCTGTGAATCCATTCAGCACAGCGCCTATTCGCAATACGTTCGGTCAAAACATGACGGGAACGGTAGGAAGAAAGAGCAAGAAACTCCGTTATCACTGTGATAATTGCGGGTACGAAAAAGCGTATTGAACCGAGGAACGAAAAAGAACGCCGAAAAGGCATTGCGAGTCGGCGATCCGCCGACCGGTAAGGACGTTTCGGGAGGGAAGGGATGACCTTCCCTCTTTTCTTTGGCTTGCGGAACGGTTATGACAGATCGTTTGCGGATATCTTCGAAAAGGCTGATCTGCAATTGACTCTTGTCCGATCAACGGGAAAAGCGTATAATAGCGGCGTAAGGTGTCGAACGACGGAACACAACCGGCAGAGGAGGAAGCAAATGGATCTTTTGAAGCTGCAGAACGGCAGCGATATTCGGGGCATTGCCATGCCCGGCGTTGCGGGAGAGGACGTCAATCTGAGTACGGAAACCGTGCAGAGCATTGCGGGCGGCTTTGTTCGCTGGCTGCGCGCGCGGTTCCCGAAGGAGGAAACGCTGCGCATTTCGATCGGTCGGGATTCCCGGCTTTCCGGACCGGCGCTTTCGAACGCGCTGTGCACGGCACTGTGCCGCGCGGGCGCGGAGGTTGCGGACCTCGGGCTCGCGACGACGCCCGCCATGTTCATGTCCACCGTGCTGCCGCGGCGTCCGTTCCATGCGGCGGTGATGATCACGGCGAGCCATCTGCCGTGGAACCGGAACGGCATGAAGTTTTTTACCGCAAAAGGCGGCGTTGAGAGCGCGGAGATCCGCGAGATCCTGACGCTCGCGAAAGAGACGTTTCCGACGGCAAACGTGCCGGGCAGCCGAAAACGGAGCCGTTTTATGGATACTTACGCCGCGTTCCTGCGCAGAAAGATCACGGACGCCGCGGGCAGACCCGATCCGCTGCGGGGACTGAAGATCGCGGTGGACGCCGGCAACGGAGCCGGCGGGTTTTTCGTGAAAAAGGTGCTCGATCCGCTCGGCGCGGACACCGCGGGAAGCTGTTTCCTCGATCCGGACGGACGGTTTCCGAACCATGTGCCGAATCCGGAACTTCCGGAGGCGATGGCGAGCATTCGCGCCGCGGTATTGGAAAACCATGCCGATTTCGGCATCATTTTCGATACCGATGTGGACCGCGCTGGCGCGGTGCTGCGTACCGGCGAGGAGCTGAACCGGAATCGCCTGATCGCGATGATCTCTGCGGTCCTGCTGCGGGAGCATCCGGGCACGACGATCGTCACCGATTCGATCACCTCGACCGGGCTTGCGGCGTTTATTCGCGAAAGAGGCGGCGTGCATCGCCGGTTCCGCCGCGGCTACCGGAACGTGATCAACGAGGCGCTTCGTCTGAACGCCGAAGGCACGGACTGTCAGCTCGCCATGGAGACCTCCGGACATGCCGCGCTGAAGGAAAACCGGTTTCTGGACGACGGAGCATATCTGATCATACGGCTTTTGATGGAGCTTGCATGCGGCCGTGCGTTGGAGGATCTGATCGCAGGATTGCCGGAGCCGGCGGAAAGCCGGGAATTCCGGCTGAAGATCATCGACCCCGATTTCAAGTCCTGCGGACAGGCGGTGCTGGATGCGCTTCTGCCGTTTGCGCGCGCGCATGAGGGCTGGACCGAAGCGCCGGACAACTTCGAGGGCGTGCGCTTCAGCACGGACGGCGCGCACGGAAACGGCTGGTTTTTGCTGCGGCTCAGTCTTCACGATCCCATCCTTCCGCTGAACATCGAAAGCGACAGCCCCGGCGGCGTGCGTGTGATCGCAGGGGAGCTTGCCGCCTTCCTGAAGGACCGGCAGGGCGTCGACGCCGCGCCGCTGCTGCGTTACGTGAACGCTTGACAGCCCGATACGGACGGCATATCATGAGAACGATTTGAAAGAAAGGGACTCGACGGTATGAAACGAATGATCGTCATTGCAGCTGCGCTGCTGTTTGCGTGTTCGCTGTTCGGATGCGGGGAAAAGAAGATCCTGCATTGTGACGGCTGCGGCAGGGAAGTGCCGGTATCTGCGGATTCCGATATGACGGAAGACTGGATCGTACTCTGCAAAGACTGCAAAAAGAAACTGGAATGATCCGTCTTTGAAAGACGCGGAAGGAACGGCGCACACCGTTCCTTCTTCCGTGCAAGATAGAATTCGAAGACGAGCGGGCGGGACAGCCGCCTATTTTGCTTTTTTTGCGGAAAAAAAGGTCCATTATTCGCCGAAGATGCGGTTGAATCAATAACGCGTGCTATGGTACAATTCAGACAGAAACAAAGAAATGTCCCGAAACGGGAGAAGGGGGAGCGGATATGCAAATCGCAGTACTCGGAAGGATCGCGATCGTACTTGTGATCGCAGCGGCAGTGCTCGGCGTTGTGGGAATGCTTCTTGCAAAGCGCAAAGCAAAAAGAGGAGAAAAGCAAACGGAGCCGAAAAATGTGACCGGCAATTTCACCGATTTGAACGATCAATTCAATCGCGCGCGGTACATGGAAGAAGACGGCAAGTGAATCATAAGAAAGAGGATCGGATAAGCTCCGATCCTCTTTTGCATTCGGATGATCAGACGGACGGCGGTTCGCGGTCTGTCTTTTTCAGTTCAGTTCCTTGAGATACGACCGGCGGCGCTTGTGCTGAACGGCGTTGAAACGCTTCCAGACGTTTCGGATCTGCAGGTTATCCTCGAGATTGAGGTTCGTCTCGGCATATTCGACGCCGTCCTCAAGGAGCATGTCGGCGAGTGCGGCGGCAATGATGGCAATGATACCGGTGTTCTGGTATTCCGGCGCGACCGCGATCAGCCCGAGGTCGATGACCTTCGGATGCCGGATCGCTTTCAGAAGCCGGACAAGCGCGGCCGGGGTCAGATGTCCGCGGCTCGGCTGTACCGCCTTTGCGATTGAGGGGAAGCAGAGCCCGAGACAAACGACCTTGTCGTTGCGGTCGAGCAGGCATACGACATGCTTCAGGTCGATGATCAGACGGAAGTTGTCGATCATCATCTGTTTCATGCCGGGCGTAAACGGCACGGTGCCGTAGATGTCCTCGTATGCCACGTCCAGAAGATCGAAGAAGCCGTTCTGATACCGGTTCAGAAAATCATTCGTATTCTTTGCTTCGCCGATGCGAAGATCGAATTTCTTTAAAAGCTGATCGGAGAGCCTGTGCAGCTTTTCAGCGGTCTCTTTCTCGGGAGCATAGAGCATGGACTCCACCCAGTCGACTTCCTTTTGAAACCCGCAGCCCTCGATCAGCGCGCCGTAATATGCGGCGTTGTATTGCTCTTCGAACGTGGAAAGCCGGTCGAATCCCTCGACGAGCAGACCCTCGCGTTCCAGATCGGAAAAGCCGAGGGGACCGCAGATCGCGTTCATGCCGCGCTCGCGCGCGAACCGTTCGACCGCGCCAAACAGCGCGGAAGCGACCTCCTGATCGTCGATCGCGTCGAAACGGTCGAAGCGCACGCGCTTTTCGTTGTGCTTTTCGTTTGACGCGCGCTGCAGGATCGCAGAAATGCGTCCGACGACCTTGCCGTCGCGCACGGCGAGCCAGTAGCCGGTCTCGCAGGTATCAAGATAAACAAAGTCCTTGCGGAAGATCTTCTTTTCATCGCCGTACAGCGGCGGGACAAAGTTCGGATTGCCGCGATACAGATCCAGCGGAAACTCCAGAAACTGCTTCCGCTGTTTCGCGGTTTTGACCTCGATGATCTCTGTCATAAAGCGACCTCAGCAGCGACGGGACGCGTGGAAGCTGACGCCGACGCCGTTCGGACCGCAATGGCTGCCGGCGGTCGGGTTCGTCACGACGGTCTCGATCTCGAGATCGTCGCCGAACTTCGCGTGAAGCATGTCACAGAGCTCCTGCGCAAGCTCCGGCGCGTCGGTGTGACCGACGATAAAGCGGTGATGCTTGATATCATCGCCGAGCTCTTCGACGGTTCTGATGAGCCGGTCCATCGCGTTCGCTCTGCCGCGCTCCTTGCCGATGCTGACCATCTTGCCCTCGTCGTTCATGCAGATGATCGGGCGGATGCCCAGCAGCGTGCCCATCGTTGCGGAAATACCGCTGACGCGTCCGCTGCGCTTGAAGAACTTGAGATCGTCCGCAAAGAAATACTGCGCGTAGTGATCGACTTCGGTCTTTGCCCATTCGACGAGTTCTTCGGCGGTCTTGCCCTGCTTATACAGATCGCCGATCGTGCGCACGAGATTGTAGCTCACGATCGTGATGCCCTTTGTGTCGATCGCATAGAATCTGCGCTCCGGAAACTCTTTGAGAAGCTGCGCGACCGCTTCGTCCATCGCGCGGAAGGTGACGGTCATCGCCGCGGAGAAGTGCACGTACAGGATGTCGTTGCCCTGTTCGAACTCGGGACGGAAATAATTGAGATAGCGTTCCGCGGAAATGCCGCCGGTCGTGGGCAGCACGCCGTCGCGCAGGGATTGATAGAATGCGTGCGAATCGAACGCATCGTAGTCCTCGTAAGGCCAGACGGTCTTTGCATCGACGCTGTAGGGCATCGAGATCAGACGGTATCCGTATTCTTTTGCAACTTCCGGCGTGATGTCGGTATCGGTATCGGTAAACAGTGTCAGCATTTTTTACTCTCCTACTAAAATATAATGGTGAACCGGCTGTCCTCCGTCGATGCGGATGACCTCGGTTCTGGGATACGATTGGGTAAGCGCTTCAAACAGCCGGTCCGTCTCACGCGGATCTGCGTCGTGACCGGACAGCAGCATCAGCACGCCGTACTGTTCGGCATGCATATCCTTTGCAAGCTGCAGCGCGGTGTCGTTCGCGTCGCAGTCGTTGACATAGATCGTGTCGCCGACGAAGCCGATGAAATCGCCTTCGTGCACATGCACGCCGTCCTTTTCGGCGCTGCGGCTTGCACGCGAGACGAAGCCGGTGACGACGCTTTTGATCACGTCCTCCAGATCGGCGCACAGCGCGTCCGGTTCGACGCCGGCGTCCATCATGGACATCGCGGCGTAGCCCTCGCCGACCGTATGGGAATGCAGCACGCGCACGTCCGATGAGGGATAGAGATCGCGCGCCTGCTCGGCGGTCAGCTGCACGTTGCCGTTGTTCGGAAAGACATAGACGGTATCGGCGTTGATGCGCTCAAATGCGTTCAGAAAGTCCGCCGCGCTCGGGTTCATGCTCTGCCCGCCGTCGATGACCTCGTCCGCGCCGAGCGAACGGAACAGATCCTGAAGTCCGTCGCCCGCCGCGACGGCAACGATGCCCGCTTTTTTGCGCGCCTTCGGCGCCTTTGCCGCAACGGTCGGCAGATCGGTCTCATTGTGCTGCAGCGACATGTTTTCGACCTTCAGCGTCAAAAACTCGCCGTAGCGCTGGCAGCGGTTCAGGATGTCGCCGGGGCGCATCGTATGCACGTGCACCTTCAGGATCGAGCCCTCGCGGAATGCGACGACCGAGTTGCCGACGCTGTTGAGATAGTCGACAAAAGCGGGCAGGTCGAACGCTTCCGGATCGCCTTTTTTACGCTGCAGACGCAGCAGAAACTCGGTGCAGTACCCGTAGACAAGCTCGCTGTTCTCGTCAAACGCGGAAAGATCCGCTTTCTGCACCGTGCCGTGCGCCTCCGCGCGCTGCACTGCCTCGCCGTTCAGCACGCGGCGCATGCCTTCGAAGATATAGAGAAGCCCGGCTCCGCCGCTGTCGACGACGCCCGCTTCGCGCAGCACCGGCAGCTGATCCGGCGTGCGCTCCAGCGCGCGCTGCATCTCTTCGACCAGATCGGAGAAGTAGCGTTCGAGCGAGGTATCCGGCGTGATGTGCGCATTCGCATAGCGCACGCTGTCCGAAAACACGGTCAGGATCGTGCCTTCGACCGGCTCCGGCACCGCGCGATACGCTTCCTCGACGCCGCAGAGCATCGCGTGAGCGACGTCGTTCACGCTCGCTTCCGCAACGCCGGCAAAGCCGCGCTTCAGTCCGGAGAAGATGCGCGAAAGGATGACGCCGGAGTTTCCGCGCGCGCCGAGCAGCATGCCGTGCGCGCCGCGGTCCGCGACGTCGGACAGGGATGCGTCAAAATCGCTTTCCGCGGCGTCCGCGCCGGAATACACCGTTGCGAGCATGTTGTCGCCGGTGTCGCCGTCGGGAATGGGGAAGACGTTCAGGTCATTGACTTCCTTGCGATAGCAGCTCAGGTGATCCGCGCCGCTGCTGATCATATGCGCGTATAACGCGCCGTTCAGACGGTTCGTATTCATTGCGTCACGCTCCGATCCGGCATGCTCCGAAAGACGGAGGAGATGTCGACGATCTCGTCGAGCGTGCAGTGCAGCACTTCGCAGATCTTCAGCAGCGTATTCATGTGCACCGGAAGGCCTTTGCCGAGCTTTGCGATCACGGCGGAACTCAGATGCGTGATCGACATCAGGTCCTTCTTTTTCATTTTTCGCGTGTGCAGCAGCGCCCAAAGGCGATCGTAGCACACGTGAAAGGTTTCGTTGATCATAGTACCCCCTGCATCATTCAAAGGACCGTTTCGGTCCTTTGTCATTACCGCACCTATTGTATCACGACGTATGACAGGATTCAACCGAAATCTTTTCGTTCGTAAAGATTTCGGGCGCTTTCGCTGTCGAAAAACCGTTGACAGCACTTTCGATTCAACATATAATATATTCATAATCCCGCATCCGAAACGATGCGCAATACGGAGGAGGTACGATATGTTTTGTCCCAATTGCGGTAAAGAGATCCCGGACAATGCGGTATTCTGCGGAAACTGCGGCGCCAAGATCGAAAAAAAACAGCCCGAAGCGCCCGTCGTGAAGGAAACGCCGAAGCAGACTCCGGTGCAGACTCCGGTGCAGACGCCGAAGCAGACTCCGGTGCAGCCGATCGTGATCCAGCATTCGATCACGCAGGATTCGCTTCCCGAAAAATTCCGCCCGCTCACCGCGTGGGCATACTTCGGATATTCGATCCTGTTCTCGATCCCGATCGTCGGCTTTATTTTCCTGATCGTTTTCTCGTGCAGCGGAAAGAACATCAACCGCCGCAGCTTTGCGCGCAGCTACTGGTGCTGGCTGATCATTGCGGCGATCGTGATCGGAATCCTGGCGGCAACCGGCGGTCTGGCGGCGCTGTTCAGCAATATGAGATGACAACAGACAAAACCGAAGGGACGGAAACGTCCCTTTTTTCGTGCTTGCTTACGGAACAAAGCGATGGTACAATAAAGGCAGAGAAAAGGAGGCAGATCCTATGTTGTACGAATACCGTTTGGAAACCCCGAAGGAGGGATTCATCGACATTACGGAACAGGTGCGCGACGCGTGCAGACAGAGCGGCGTGTTCGACGGCATGCTGACCGTCTATTGCCCGCATACCACCGCAGGCGTTACGATCAACGAAAACACCGATCCGGATGTGAAAAACGATCTTTTGCTCGCGCTGAACAAGACGTATCCGGACCGTGAAGAATTCCGTCACGCCGAGGGCAACAGCGCGGCGCATCTCAAGGCCAGCGTCATCGGCAGCAGCGTCACGATCATGATCGACGACGGCGAGCCGGTGCTCGGCACATGGCAGGCGGTGTACTTTACGGAGTTCGACGGGCCGCGTTCGCGCCGCTTCACCGTAAAGGTCATGGGAACGAGAAACTGACAGGAGGTCTTTATGAAAGCTTACGAACGGCTGCTGAAATACGTCGTGGTATATACCACCAGCGACGAGGAGAGCACAACGGTCCCGACGAGCATGCGTCAGTTCGACCTGGCGCGTCTGCTGGTCGAAGAACTGAAAGCGCTCGGCGTCGAGGATGCCGAGGTCGACGACAAGTGCTATGTGTATGCAACGCTGCCCGCGACAAAGGGGTACGAGAACGCGACGAAGCTCGGTTTCATCGCGCACATGGATACCGCGCCGGATTTCTCGGGCGAGAACGTGCATCCGCGCATCATCGAGCGGTATGACGGCGCAGACGTCGTACTCGGCACGAGCGGCAGAACGCTTGACAACGCGAACTTCCCGCATCTTGCATCGCTGAAAGGACGCACGCTGATCGTGACCGACGGCACCACGCTGCTGGGCGCGGACGACAAGGCGGGCGTTGCGGAGATCGTTACGATGCTCGAAGAGATCCTCAAAGAACAGATCCCGCACGGCAGGATCTCCGTCTGCTTTACGCCGGACGAGGAGGTCGGCAGCGGCGCGGATCATTTCGATGTGGCGCGGTTCGGGGCGGATTTCGCATATACCTGCGACGGCGGCGTCGAGGGCGAGCTGCAGTATGAGAACTTCAACGCGGCGGGTGCGCAGTTCGAGATCCGCGGCTTCAACATTCATCCGGGCGAGGCAAAGGACAAGATGATCAACGCGCTTGCCGTTGCCTGCGAGATCAACGGCATGCTGCCGAAGGGACAGACGCCGCGCGACACTTCGGGTTATGAGGGCTTCTGGCATCTCACCGCGCTCGAGGGCACGACGGAAGCGGCAAAGCTTTCCTACATCATCCGCGATCACGATTTCGAAAGTTTCGAACGCCGCAAGGACACGCTCGCGGACATCGCAAAGGCGATCGACGCGAAGTACGGCGAGGGGACGGCGACCCTCACCGTTCGCGATCAGTACCGCAACATGAAAGAAAAGATCGAGCCGTGCATGCATCTCATCGAAAACGCGAAACTGGCGATGGAGGCGGCGGGCGTTGAGCCGAAGGTACAGCCGGTCCGCGGCGGCACGGACGGCGCGCGGCTTTCGTATATGGGGCTGCCGTGCCCGAACCTCGGCACCGGCGGATTTGCGTTCCACGGACCGTACGAACACATCACGGTCGAGGGGATGGACGCCTCGGTGCAGGTCCTGAAAAATCTCGTTGCGATCTATCGCGACAGATAAGCCAAAAAAGCAAAAGGAACCGTTCAAAGCGGTTCCTTTTTTCATGCCTTTCGCCGGATGAGGAGCCGGGGCGAAAGACAATCCGAAAACCGGGTCAGCCCTTCGCGGGCGAGGGACTCGTGACCGTTCCGATGAACAGCACCGTGCCGTCACGACTTTCGATCACATAGAGAAACGGGCGGGTCAGATGGAAATCGATCTCCGGCAGTTCGCGCGGCATTTCCATGAATTCGTCCATTGCAACCATCGTATAAGCCGCGGCTTCGACGCCCTTTTCATCGACGCCGATGTACGAGCCCTGCAGCACGTCGGAAATTGCGATGCTGCACCGGTCGGCAAACATGCCGGAAAAGTCCGCTTCGGAGGAGAACGCGCGCCCGGCGCCGAGCGCGATCAGCGCATCGCTGAGATCGATCTGATCCTGAAACGCGAACTTCGGCAGCTTCACGTCGACGTGCGCTTCGATCGATTCGCCGCCGCACAGCAGCGCATGCAGCTTTTCGGGCGAGCCGAGAAGATCGGAGAGGGAAACGCCCTCGTCCGGCAGCACAAAGGTCATTCGCCCGAACTGACAAAGCGGCAGCGAATAACGAAGGAACCCGTCACCCTGCACGATCGAAGAATTGTCGGCACGGCGGTGCATGTAGTCGACCGTCAGCCTGCCGTCCGGTCCGTCGAACGCGCCGGATGCGGTCGCACCCTCATAAAATGCATCCGACCACGCAACCTTCAGATAAACCGCGTTGATCAGCACGGCAACGGTATCTGCGGAAAACGGCAGCGCTTCCGGCGAAACGTCGATCTTGCCGCGCGTATGCTCTCTGATCCAGTCCGCGATCTGCTCGGCCGCTTCCTTTGTCCCGAACCGCACGGCGTTTGCCTCGGAACGGTATACGTCGGAAAGCGTTTTCAGGTACGCGTCCCGAAACGTCATGCCGTCGCGATCCGCCATCCAGACGGAATCGGCGAAGGCGAGCACGCTTTTTTCGCTGTCGAGCGAGAGCGTTTCCAGCATCGCGCCGCACACGCCGCGAAGCTCCTCAATCGAGGAACAGCCCAAAAGCTTCAGCATGTCGGACTGCGTTTCGCCGCTTGCGCCTTCGGCTGCCATCGCGAGCGCGAGGTAGACGCTGATCGGGGACAGGTTCCGGTTTTTCGTGCCGTCGAGAACCTTTGCGGACAGCACGTCGGAAAAGCCGGCGTAGCCGGCGATCTCTTCTGCAGAGACGAAGGTCATGTGTGCGGGCTCCTCCGTCGGCTGCGTACCGGCAGCGGGGCGCGCGGTGCAGGCGGCAAGCAGCAGCGCCGCACAAAGAATACAAAGCATGCGTTTCATGAGCATGGCTCCTTTCGCTGTTTGCCAATAATACCGCGCATGCCGCGGATCGGTTGCACCCGGCGTTGACAAGCAAACGAGGGGCAGGGTATAATATGGGAAATAACGGATGTTCGCTTCGGAGTATGATGATGCAGAGAATACGGAATCGATGGATCAGACGGACGGTCCTGCTTGTGCTGGCGGCCGTTCTTTCGGCGTGCGCCGGACTGCCGGAACAAGCGCCGAAAACGGCAGCGACGGCGGAACCGACCGTGACAGCCGACACCGTTTTGGAGGAGGACGTCGTCGTTTCACAGGCGGAAACCGTGTCGCTGCCCGAACCGACCGCCCCGCCGACGGAGGCGGTCACCGCAGAGCCGACGGAAGCGCCGACGGCGGAACCGACCGAAACGCCCGTGCCGTCGCCCGCGACCGTTACGATCGGTGCGGTCGGAGACATCATGATCCCGAGTCAGATCGTGGAGGACGCCAAGGTTTCCGGCGGAGAGTATGATTTTACGACGCTGTTCGCGCCGTTTGCCGAGCTGTTTCAGTCGGTCGATCTGATGTGCGGCAATCTCGAAACGCCGCTCGCCGGAAAGGAAGCGGGGTATTCGTCCAAAACGAGCGAAGGCGCGCTTGTATTCAACGCGCCGGATTCGGTGCTCGACGCGCTGAAAGCGGACGGCGTGGACGTGCTCACGACCGCGAACAACCATTGCCTCGATAAGGACGGCGCCGGTCTGTACCGCACGATCGAAACGATCCGCGCCGCCGGGTTTTATCAGACGGGAACCTACCTGAACGCCGGGGACCGCGAACAGCCGCTGATCGTCGAAATCAACGGCATCCGCATCGGCTTCGCGGCGGGCACGCGCAGACCGAACGCGGCGAAGGGAAAGCGGACCATCGGTGAGGAGGAAGCGAGAACGGCGATCAGCTATCTGATCAACGACAACAAGATCACCGAAACGGCGGCGCAGGACATCGCGCGGGTCAAAGCGGCGGGCGCGGAGTTTGTGATTTACTTTGCGCACTGGGATTACGAAACCGACGATCCGACGGCGGAGATCACAAAATCGCTCGCAAGGCAGCTGCTTGCGGCCGGCGCGGACTGCATCATCGGTTCGCATCCGCACCGCATCAAGGGCGCCGAATACATGACCGTGCAGCGCGAGGACGGGCCGTACACGGGTTTGGTGCTGTACTCGCTCGGAAATTTCACGGCGAACAACCGGTTTGAACTGATGGTCGGGCTGTTCACAAGGATCACGCTCGAAAAGGACTTTGCGACCGGGCAGGTGCAGCTCAAAGAAGCGGGCGTGCTGCCGACGATGACGATCCGGCGGGCGGGCAACGGACCGCGGTTTACCGTGGTGCCGGCATATGCGGACACGTCGAGAATCACCGGGCTGAACGCGCCGCTGACCGACTCGGAGATCAAAACGCTGCAGAATGCGCGCACGCATGCAAAAAAGCGTCTCGGCACGGTCGACGGACTGCCCTTTTTGGATGAATAAGAAAGATCGGAAACAAAAAAGAACGGCTGCGGAACACTTCCGCAGCCGCTTTTTCGGGTTAAAAACCGAGCGTATCGTTGACGAGGATCACGTGGATGCGGTCCTTGTGCCGCGAGAACCGCGTGATCAGAAACTGACAGCAGATCGTGTCGGGCGACTTGCAGTTCATGCATGCACCGGTCTTGGAACAAGGGGTGGAGAGTCCGAAACGCTGTGCGTTGGTCGGCGCCGCAACGTTTC
>ODAI012149386.1_pt1 | contig 12527 bp, 9 predicted proteins | sample 1539321 | NCBI WGS metagenome assembly ODAI01 (sample SAMN02144231, study PRJEB22623) | gut metagenome | biome: sheep rumen | host: Ovis aries | place: New Zealand
CGTCAAGGTACCGCTATTTCTGCCAAAACATTTAATATCAATGTTGAACGAAATCAAAGTAACGAAAACATTCTGGAAAGACTTGCGCAAATACAAACCGTAAATCCATTAGAAGCTATTCCTGAACCTGTAAGGAAAACTTTGACGGCAGAGCAAATTGCTTTGATAATGGCAAGTGCTCCTTCTTCTCCAGACGGAGTATCTTTGTATGATATTTCGGAAGAAATATATAATCAAGCTATGTTTGAACATTTGTCCAATACAGATGGAGCCAAAAATAAGAAAGCATACAAAGCCGCTTTGCTCAGAGGAATAATAGGTAGGCGCCCTGCTTATGAGACCAATGCTGAAACGATGGGGTTTATTTATCTGGATTATCCATCTTTGAAAACAGCCAAAGTTCCATCTGTTTTAGCTGATTATGCAGATAGAAATGGGCTCGTTATAAAGGACTGCGATTGGCAAGACTACTTAAAACTTGCTATCGATTACGTAATGAGACTTAACAACCATATTCAACCTTTAGTAGATGATGAAAGAAAGTATATACGTGACAGCAATCTGAGTAGTCCTATTGCAGCTGCTGACGATACAAGGGAAAAACTCAAGCATTGGCCATCAGTAAAGATTAAAGACGATGGAACTGTTTCCAACCAACAGACCCGTCTGGTTGTTCTTCTCTGTGCAGGATTAGGCATCCATTCTTTAGATCTACTTCAAACAAATGTCAAAGTTGTAGATGCAATCATTCAAGAAGCATGGAAAACCCTGATTGAGAAGAAGATATTTACGAAGGTAAAAGCAGATGACACAGATGGGTACAACAATCCTCGTTTCTATCCAGACGAGAAGTATGTTGATTGTTATTATCTTGATCTCTCCGGTAGAGAAGGTAATGATGTGTGTAAGATCAAGAGATTGCAAGAAGGATGGATATGTCCTGTAACATATCAGATTCTTGATACTACTTTTTGCGGTTATAGTCCTCTTATTGTGGGTAATATATGTGCAAAGTTATTTGCAAAATACAAATGCAGTGACACAAAAATCACATTGCCTTCAAGGCCAAAAGATAATGATGAAGTCGTTGCTTGGCTGAAGGATGATATAAATGTCCAAAATCTAAAGACTAACGGTCTATGGACCGACCGACATAAGTATTCTTATCATAAGACTCCCATTTATATTGCTGCTGAGCATTCTGCCCAACAATCAAAGAAATTGTTGCGTGACTATACAAAAGCATTTAGCCAAAAGAACCCCCAAGTCAATGTTCTTCATTGTTCTACGACAATGGAAATGGGTGTAGATATAGGAGATATCGACGTTGTGTTGATGGACACTGTTCCCCCGACAGCAGCAAATTATCTTCAAAGAGTTGGTCGTGCTGGCCGTATGGGACAGAGCAAAGCTATAGCTTTCTCTCTATGCAATAACACCCCTGTTGGTCAACATGCTTTTGCAAATCCAATGTGGGCACTGCAAACAACGAACCATATGATTAAGGTCCGGCCAAGTCAGACAATTATACAACGACACATCAACTCATTTTTCTTCCGCCAGTTCATTTGTGATAATGGAACGGGGATTCAGGCTACTATTTCTGTTGACGAGTTTATGACCTCAACATGTGATGCGTTTGTTCAATTCTTGGATGACATGAGAACCAATCAAGCAGAAGAACGTAAATTTAAGAAAGTGTTTGGCGAGAATGCGACATATACCATCAATATCACGAAGGACTCAATACAAGCTATTCAGAAAGAATACAATGATGTTATAGCTGAGCTTAATGATGCTTTTAATCAATTTCAAAACGATCCCAAGCGTCAAATGGCTATTAGTAATCAGATACGTAAAACTAAATCTGAAGGATTGTTGAATTATTTATCTGATCATCAATTCATTCCTAATGCTAACATGCCAACTGGCGTGGTAACATTTGACTTTACTGATAGAGACCAGTCCGTAAAGCTTCATCGCTTATTTGACAAGGCAGAAAACATACAAAATAAGATTGCGGCAGAGACTGACAGTGTAGAGAAGTTTAACTTGCAAAACGATCTTAACAAAGTATACAAGGAAATAGCAGAACTTCGACGTGCGACTACGGCTTCTCGTGATATCCATACTGCACTTAATGAATATGCTCCAGAACAAACTGTTGTTGTAAACGAGAAAAACTATGTGTCTGCAGGAATTAAACTACTTGGCGCGTATAATGCCAAAACACAAACAAGAGCAATATACCATTGTACCCATTGCGGCCATACTGATTACAGAAGAAATCTAGACGAAGGCAGAGTCTGTCCAATCTGTAATAATCCCTATCATAGCATCATTGATAGAGACCATGGATCATATACATTAGCCTATGAGCCAATAGGATTTTGTACCGACCAAAATGTTGACAGTTCACGCGAAGAGAAGACAGAAAAACGTTTCTATGATATTAGACCCGTCTTGTTAAAAACAGATTGGAGCCAACATAAGACAATAAACATGTGCGAAATCATTAGTAGCGGCGAAACGGGTAATATATTATTTTACAATGTTGGTAATGGGCATGGATTCGCTTTCTGTAAACGTTGCGGACGTGCTTCTGTTGAATATTCGGCAATAACATCCAAAGAAAGTATACCCTATGCAATTAGACCAGGTCACAAGAGACTTTGGGGTGATGACTGCGAAGCAAACGATGGAGACATTGCGCGTCATGTGGTATTCACCGGCAATCATCCCACATGCTATACAGTTCTTAGATTCAAGAAGGATGCAAGTTCTTCAGAATATGAGAATGACGAACAGCTTGTATATTCTCTCGGTGTTGTCCTTAAACGTGCTTTAGCAAAGAGCGAAGGTATTGACGAGGGAGAGATTGATTTTGGCATTAAACAAGAAATCAATGCCTGGGTTCTTTTCATTTATGATACAGCCAAAGGAGGATGTGGCTATTCTCTTAAACTTATGAACCCAGTCCTTTGCCAAGAAGTCTTCAACCAAGCAAGAAGGGACTTAGAAGAGACCACCTGTAACTGTCATGTTGATGGCGGTGCTTGTGCAAGATGCTTAGTCGATCGAAACAACTATCGATATGCGAGTTTGCTCTCAAAGGCAAAGGTTCTAAACTGGCTGAACCGTCAAAAAAACAAAGCCCTTGATCTTCCTTCTCATGTGAAAACAGTTAGCCCATCAGCCAAGGTTGTATATCAATCATTGAAGGATATTGTCAAGCAATCAATTAAAGATTCTGAAACAAAAAGAATAACTCTTTGTGTTTCAGACTTATCAGATGATAGTGCCATCACAGATTGGTCAAGCGTTCGATCAGAAATGGGCAAATACATATATACGGCTGTTTCAAATGGTAAAACCATAGCCTTGGCTATAGAGTATCATCAGGAATTACATTCATCACTACCAGAAAAGCTTCCATTCATCAATTTGAAGGATAAATTCCCTGATTGTGAAGTCACTCTAATTAAGGACATGGGGGAGTTGAAAACTGCGATAATAGTTGAAACGGACAACAAGCTACGCAGATACTTTACTGATAAAGAATCCGCATTGTCTTTTTCAAACAACTGGGGCAAGGATTGTAGCCATGTGTTTGTGGATGCTAATCCAGTAACATTTTCCAACCAAGAGGAACCTACTTATGTGGTTTCTCCATCACAAGTTGTACGTGAAGGTCTAACTCAAGCAACAACGTTCCAAATAAGGAATTACTTCTCTTCCGCAATCGCACCTTACGTTTTGAAGCAGCAGGACATTGATATGCTTCTCCAAGTATTAAGAGAAAAACATGTTGACATTACATTTAGTGATATGTATGTTAATAGTGCATTGGCAAGTCTAATGCTTGTATATCTCATTAAAGAGATGAAGCAGCTCTTCAGTTTCACAATCGACAATATCACCTTACAACTTGACTCTCCCAAGAGAAAGTGTGTAAACGAAAGATTTAACGATTGGACTCCTATCGGCATGAACTTCTCTTGTAAAGAAGACGCTGATGAATATACCGACAACTTGTTTGTGAATGTACTGGATGTCGACCCTGAGCATTCATTTAATGATGCAGATCACCATCGATGGCTTAAAATAGAGACAGAAGATGGAGGTCGTGTTGAAATTAGACCTGATCATGGTATTAGCGGAGGCTACAAATCTGACAGTAAATATATGAACCTTGATTCACTCAATGGTTCAGTAAGTGTAGTAAGAAACAATGAGGATGTCCTCTATTATGTAATTATTAAAAAAGGTAACGCATAATGCTTACAGAAGAACAAAAAATAATTCATACAGAGTTTAGAAAATATCTTCGCACAGAAGAAGGACAAAAAGGTAATATGCTAAATACCCTTATCAATGCTACAGAGAATAATCTGCCTGTTTTGATAAGGCAACACATCCGTAAAGATTTTGATTGCGTTTATGATGACATTTATAGCATTGAAGAACTCCTTTTGATGTCTGCAAAGATAAATTCTGATGAAGGCATCCTTGCAGGACCTTATGGTTATATTTCATCAAAGGCTATAGATGCTTACATTAGATTTTACGCACAAAAACATGACATAGATCTTGATTCGATTACTACTCCTGACGATTCCCAGTCGAATGAGACGGATGACGTGGAAGAAGAGAAGCAAAGAATTGAAGGACGATTGACAGAAGCAAGAGTTCTTCGTCGCCAACGTAATCGTCAAGCTAGGCAACAATGCCTTGATGCTTCGGGTTATAAGTGCTATGTGTGCGGATTCAACTTTGAAAAGGCTTATGGGGAGATTGGAAAAGGATTCTTGGAAGTACATCATACCAAGCCTTTGGCAACCTATGATGACGAGCATCCAATTCCACAGTCAGAATTAGTTGCTCTATGCTCTAATTGTCATTCTATGGTGCATCGTAAAAGAGAAGTCCTGGATGTTGATAAATTAAAAAAAGTTTTTGAAGACAACAAGAATGCAAATAATCAAGCATGACATAGGAGCACAATTGAAACTGCCCGTGGAAAGGGTTGTAGCAATAAAAGGCAGAAAGACCTATATCGTAAGATATGAGGACGCTCTCTGCCGTGTTCCAATGTTTGATTGGCAAGAAGACGAACCGACCCCACAACATATAGTTTGCAGACTTGTTTCCATCAACGAATTCGGATTCCCTTCTTTTGAACAAGTTGCAAAACGGGAAGAAGTATCATTGATTGAACCCGTAAAGCCCAAAGAAGGAGAAAAAACTGTATCCAGTAATAATCAAACACGTTCTTTTTATGAGAAATATGGATCTTTCCTACATTGTGTGTTCTTGTGGGTATGTATTGGACTCATCGAATCGAAATCATATAGTATTTTATAAGAAAGACTCTCCATATTCTTCAGAAGAGATGGGGATGGATTGTTTGGAAATATATTTAGATTAAGAGAATATGGAAAGAACTTTTGTTTATTCATTATCAAATAAGAAATTATGATATGCTTACTCAAATAGAATTTACTATAAACAGAGCAGAATTGATTGAAGTTCTCAATTTCCTTTCCCCTTTCATTCTCCTCCATAAGAAAGAGTATGATGAATTCGAGGTTGATACAGAAATCATGCTACCTGAGCCATATTTTTATGACAAGGTTACATTCTTGTTGTATAAGACACATGCTTGCCTTTCTGTTCTGACTAAGGAAGGGGTGAGAGTTGAAAGAACTTGTAAGGTAGACTCACTAGTAGAGGACGTATCGTTCTGTATGCCTCATGCCTACCTATTGCAAGAGGTTCTAAAATATGATTCTATCGACTATGTCTTTAAGGAAGATAGGTTCTTCGGATTTAATGTCATCGATTGCATATCTAGAAAGCATAAATTCGACGTCGATGCTTATTCTGTGTGTAAACAACCCTCCATTCATCCTAAATACTATGATACTCTTTATCCGAAGACTGTTGCACTTGAACACGAATCCTTATTGACGGCACTGAGAGTATTTCCAAAATACACTTTTATGGACTTGATAAGACCATTTTGTGATAGTATTTGGTTCTTTGTTAATGATGGTTCATGCCGAGTTGTAGCGACCACAGGTTTATCTTTGAGACAAGAGGTGTTTCAGACAAAAACGACAGGGAACTATGCGTTTTCTATTCCAGGTAATTATGCTGGCAGATTTTATGATATTATTGTTAAATGGAATGAATACACATGTCAGCAATTAGGATACAACGACACTTACCTAAGGCTATACAACTATAATAGGAAAGGTGATTATGAAGAAACCATTGAAGTTCCTTTGAATAAAAACGTGTTGCCAAGTTTGCAAAAAACTCTAGCAAAGCATAATGTCACTCATCGCTCATTATTACGCTTGAATGACTTGAAATCTGCATTCGTGATGATGGACACAATGAGGTATAAGGATGAATATGTGCTAATGCACTTTTTTACTGATCATGTTAACATTCATTGCCAAGATACGATTGAGAACCGGATGGTTAATGAATTCTTTGATACAGAAGAATGTGATAGCGAATATATCCTAAAGCTACATCAAAAGACACTTGAAAATATTCTGGATGAAATATATACTGATAATGTCATCTTCACTTTGATTGATGATAATCTGTTGTATATCAACAATGATGACGAAGTATTGTTTGGTGATGTTATTAGAATTCTATGTACGGCTAAGTTGCAAGATGAAGATTTGAAGATCTTGGAACAAGGCGACAATTCGTTGAACTCTCACGAGGTTTACATTGAAAAGTATTTAACTGAACATGATGACGAAGATGATTCTCTTGAGGTGGCGTTTGCAACTATCGACGAGATGAAAGCAGAGGCACTCTACCGAATGAAAGAAGTAATTGATTATACTGATATTATCGACTCTTTTGAAGAAACAGGTTTACCTCAGGTTTACGAACCACCATATGGCGCAAGCTATTCCTTGGAAGATGACGAACTTGAAAACGTCAGAAATGTAGAGAGTTCTCGCCATGTATTAGTTTGGGGCGTCATCAGATGCTTTATGCAGTATAACAGGCAGGAGGTTACTGTTGACTGTATGCTCCATGTGTCTCGGAATAAAGATGAATGGGAACAAGAGCGAGAAGATTTACGCAATGGATTACCATACGTGTATACTGTTATGAAGGAATATCCTGTCACAGACAGTGGATATATAAATGTCTATAAGAGTGAAGGAGGTACTTTGCTAAGAAAATGATGAAAAAAATTGTGCTAATTTTGATGATATGACCAAGGAAGAATACGATAATAAATATTTCAACAAGGTTGAAACTTTGACCGCCGTTTGTCGTACAAACAGTTCATGGGCACGTGGAGAATATCCAGAGTTAGAGGTAGGTACAGAAAGGGTAAAATACAAGTTATTCAGACTAGAGGACGAGAATATCTCTCCCTCCTGGTCGGGCGATGCACCAGTTGATTCAATAAAGGACTAATATTTGCCAATATCAGAGCAGACCTATCAAGAAGTACTTCAAGTATATCAGAACTATGTTGACAACTTGCGTATAGTGTTGTTTAAGAATAAAGATATTCAAAACTTGAAAATGGATTTATGAATAATATCCCTGCAAAACAAGATAAAGGAACTGTAGTTAAATACTACAAGCCATCCGAACTTCTGGGAATGTTTACTGCATACCTATCGCGTAAGGAGGTGAGTTCACAGCTAATATATCTTCGTGGCATCTATTTGAAGAATCCGAAGCACGATCCACGTTGGTCATATAGATATGATGTGCTAAGAGACGAAGACACACAGACAGAGATTACCCTTCAAATGACTCAGAAACAAAGCGAGGAACTGAAGGATGGTAATCTTGTAACTGTTGGAGGTGTTCTTGGAAGACGAGTCCAAAACAACAGCCAAATCCAGTTAATGCTTGTTGTCAGCCGTATAGAGATTGTACAGGAACTGGTTGTTGACGAAGATGAACTGAAGAGAATAGAACTGCGCCGAAAGAAAGTATCTTTGGGCTACAAGAATATTGATGGATTGTTAGAACAGAAACTGTTCACCGATGACCGACCGAAAGTTGCGCTTGTCTTTGCCACAACATCCATTACAATGGGAGATTTCAATGCTGGAATCAATTCTGCCAAGAGCTCCATTGACTTCATGGAATATAGAATAAATTTCTCTTCTCCAAATGAGTTTACCACGTTATTGAGGCAACTCGATCCACAGGGATTTGATGTCATAGCTTTGGTTAGGGGTGGTGGCGCAAAGGTTGAAGCCGCTGATGACCTTGGCGTGTTGGAAACGGTAGTAAATCTGAGAACACCTATTATAGCAGCTATCGGTCATGTTGAAGAGAAGCTGTTTATCAAGCAGGTTGTTGATAAAGAGGCACCGACCCCTAATGGCTTGGGACAGTATTTCTCTGATATGGTGGAGTCTGTTTCTGAAAAGAAGACAAAATCACGTGCCGTCTTGACTGAGAAGATAAAGAAACAGTTTCAAGAGCAACTGGAAGCAGGTAAGAAGCAGAACAAGGAGCTTCAGGAGAAACTAGAAAAGTTGACCAAGAATCAGGAAGAGGCTACCAAAAAGCACAACGAGCAGGTTCAGGCATTGACCAAAGCTCAGACAGAGGCGACAAAAAAGCACAACGAGCAGGTCGCAGCCATCCAGAAACAGCATAAGGAGCAGGCGGAAAAGGCCAACAAGCAAAATGAAGAGCTTCAAAAGAAACTTACTGAAATTACAAAGGCTAATGAGACTGCACAGAAATCCCATGCTGAACAGTTGGGCAAACTCCAAGTGCAATTAAAGGAACAGGCTGAAGCCAGTTCCAAACAATCCAAGGAGTTCAATGATAGTCTTAAGAAAATGCAAGAAACGAATGGTGAGCTTAACAAGTCCATTCAAAAACTTACAAATCAGAACACGCTTGCAAACAAGGAATTAAATGATGCCAAGGAGCATGCTAGACAATTGGAGAAACAACTATCTGAGGCATTGGCCAAAGGTGGTACAAATATATGGATGATTATAGCAATAATTGCAGTATTGGCATTCTTTGCTCTTTTATTTTTCAAATGACATGGAATACAATAATTACATTTTCCCAATAAAAGGTGCTCTCGATGGCACAGGATCTCTTGTTGGTAACCTTTTCATTACAGCAGGTCATGTTGTCGCTAGTTTTGCGTCCCCTTCTATTAACATAGGTGAAGAAAGCATTTTTCTCACAGAGGAAAAGAGAATCTTTTTTGACGAGAATATAAGCCGTAGTAGTGAAGGGTATGATTTAGCTGTTTATAAATTGGATGGAATAGAAAGTCCTATCTTTTTCTCTGAAGATATACCTGACAAGAATGTAGAATTACTAAATATCAGCTATAAGCATACTTCTGTAGAGAATCCTGAATACACTGGTAGTGTGTTCGACCTTCCAAGAATAGAAAAATGGATTCCCGAAACAAAACATGGGCATGTCATAGAATACTATGACAACTACTTTGAATGCATAATGGATGAGGAATTATGCAGAGGTAGAAGTGGAAGTCCTCTACTTGATGGCAACAAAGTTGTTGGTATTCTATATGGTGATAAAGATTCGAAAGATAGTTCGAAGACTGTTTTATTTCTTTCGTCAAAAGCCATCTTAGAGATTCTAAAAGAGAAGGGGGTATTATGATTTCAGTCTGTCAACTTTTGTAAGCACGCTTCCTTCACAGAACAAATATACTTTAAAAGGATGGTCGGGTCAATCGCCTTGCCATCCTTTTTTGTTGTCAGATGGAGGTGCTCACCTGTTGACATGCCCGTGCTTCCGCTGAACCCTATTGGCTCACCAGCACGGACGAATTCACCCGTCTGCACATACTGACGTGACAGATGGCAGTAGCTGATGGTAAAAGACTCCGATTTGACAGTCACGAACTTTCCAGAACGGTTATCCTGTCCTACACGGATGACCTCTCCTGGTAACATGGAAAACACATCCTCCTGTCGTGCGTGGAGATCGATGCCGTTATGCATACGGTATAGGTGCATGACGGGATGCTTCCTCATTCCGAACCCAGAGTTTATCTTTATGTTCTTCAGCGGATAGGACACGCTCAGGAACTCTTTGATAATCTCGTTATAGCAATCTACGGCCATTGTGGATAGTGATTCCTCTATACTATCCGTCAGAACTTCCTCTTGCTTAGGAGAAAAGGTTTCTTGTTTGTTAAAAACCTTTGTAGGTACATTCCCGATGGTATTGAACTGCGCTTGCATGCCAACACAGTTCAAAGCCAGTATAAGTATCAATTGAAAACGTCTCATGATGCAAAGGTAACTCATACGGCAGAGAGTATCATCAGAATAGGAAATCCAACTTCCTTATTCTAACAGTTGTAAACAATCGAGTATGATTTTATGTGTAATATCATACTCGCAACTAAAAAAGTGTAAATTTCCGAGTCGTACTGAAATCTGTTCGCGCATATAGTTATTATTAGGTGTACCTTCGCACTCGAATCCGTTCAACAAACAATGATATATGGAAAGATTTCAATTCAATGAGAATGAGTTCCCTTATGGAACCCTTCAGCAGTTTGGTCTCACGCAGGAAATGATTGAAGACCTCCCTACCCGTGTACTCAATGACCTTTATGACGGCCGTCGTTCTCCGCTTCTGCCCATTCAGGTAGAGGATGAGAACCAAGAAGTCGTTTGCAGCCGTGCCCGCTTCTCCCTCGTCCGTAAGGACAGCGGTGATGTCGATGTGCTGTTCTATCCAGAGTTGCAGGAGGCCGACCTCAGTCAGTTCGATGAACAGCAGAGAGCCAAGCTCGAAGCCGGCAAGAGCATTATCGCCATTATTGAGAACAAGGAAGGCAAAAGAGTACCTTCTTTCGTGCAGATCGACCCAGAGACGAAACAGGTCTTGTCTGCTCCCACCCAAGTCATCGGCAGGAACCTGCAGGTAGCCACCGACGCTGTCAACCTCAGTGCCGCAGAGCTGAACAGCCTTCAGAAAGGTGATGTCGTCATGTTCACTCGTGAGGATGGCCAGCCCATCAGCATGGGCATCGACCTCAACGAGCGTTCCGGCATCCGCTTCACGCCTGGCGATGAGCAGATGTGGAGTGAGCAGCGCAAGCGTGACTGGGACAAGTACACCTTCGGAGTCTATGGCTGTTGGGTCATGGGCGATGACGGCAACCTCAGCTATGTCAATGAGGACGACTACACCGATGAGATGTGGAACGAGCAGAAGAAAGCCGGTCTCCGTGCTTTCACGCACCAACGATAACCTTTTAACACAGATATTATGGCAGCAATCAAGTATTATCCCGAGGACGTTCTGGTAGAGAAGTTCCAGAGCAGCGAGTTCGGCTGGCTCGAATACGTCAATCACCATTCCAAGCAGTGGCAGGACGAGTTTGAAGCGTTCTGCAAAGCCCGCAGCCTTCAGATTGGTGAGGACTCAGCCGAGAAGTTCGTCAATTACAAAGGTTTCCTTCTTGAAACGGCGATAGCCGAAGGAAACGCCTAACCTCAAACCAAACAGTCATGTCAATCAGATCCAACTCATTACCAACTGGGCGTGACCTCTCTCCAGAGCTACAGGACATCCTCCGGCGCAACGGTATGCAGGCGCACATCGTTCGTCAGGGGGATGGTTTCCAGCTTGCCGTACAAGGCCACGACTCCCCTCTCCTCACCTATCCGTTGACTCTCCAGCAGAAGAGAGCCTTGACGGACTGGGGTACCAACTATGCCAACAAGAACGCCTACAACACCTTCACGGCTCTCGTAGGTAATGACTTCTACATGCCCCGCAGCTTCGTCCATGCACGCAATGCCAATGGCCGTGTCACGATGGGACTACACGGTTACAGGATTGGTGTCGGCGAGTATGGCCGAGTACCATTTGACCGTAGGGGCGGCTATTTCCCTCTGACACACAGGATGCTTGGCTGGACACCCCGGCAGCAGGAAGGCTTCCACATGCGTCGTTATGGGGGCAGCCTGTTCATGCAGGGTGCTCCGATGGTTTCCGACCGCATAGACGGACGTGTGAAGCCTGGAGAGCTGCAGAGCGGAAGCTACGGCTTCTACTACAAAGGCCAGCAGGGTTCTGTCCGACAGCCCACGCAGGATGTCTTGGCTGACCTGCAGGCTGTTATCACCCCCATAGAGGTAAGGCCGCGTGTCACCGAACCAGCCAAGCCCTACAAGGAGGTTATCACGAGTGATGTGTATTTCTCCGATGAGAAATGGCAGGACGTGCTGAAGAGTCACGGCATCGTTGTCGATGCTGCCAACAAGACGTTGACCTTGCAGTCCAGTGCCACCCAGCAGGACTTTGTCTATGACCTCACCGATGATGAGGTGAAGAAGCTCACCAACAACTCCGTCAAGGAAGTGCCGGTTCAGCAGCGTCTCGACCTTATCAATGATGTCATCAAGAATGACTTCAGTGACAAGGTGACGATGGATGTCCTTAACTCCAAGGAGCAGGTCTCCATCAAGCTGAAGCCGGATGTCGAGCAGGCACTC
>ODAI012446411.1_pt1 | contig 12527 bp, 7 predicted proteins | sample 1539321 | NCBI WGS metagenome assembly ODAI01 (sample SAMN02144231, study PRJEB22623) | gut metagenome | biome: sheep rumen | host: Ovis aries | place: New Zealand
ATAGAACAAGATGAAATAGATATTGAATCATTAGAAGATAATGAAGAAGAATTAGACAATTTAAGGGCCAAAATAAAGGAATTAGATATTTTATCTAAGAATTATCAAAAAACCATGGAAATCCTCGATAAAGCCCAAAAGAATTTAGATGATAAATATGTTTCTCCTATTATGGATAAATTCTCATATTATTCTCATTTATTAGGAGATATATTAAATGTCAAAATTGAAATGGGTCGTAATTTTGATATTAAACTCAATATCAATGGTGAATTAAAAGATGCACAGCATCTCAGTGCTGGTCAAATGAGCATCTGCGCTTTATGTTTTAGATTAGCGTTATTGGATAATATTTATTCTGGCCATGTGCCATTCATTATCATGGATGATCCCTTTGTTAATCTTGATGATAATAATTTAAAACAAGTGAAAGAATTATTGAAAAATATCGGAAATAATATGCAAATATTATATTTATCATGCCACAAGAATAGAGAATTATAATTGTAATTTGATATAATCAAGGAAAAGGAAAAAACATTATGGAATTTGCTGTACGTTATTATTCCCGTGGTGGAAACACCAAAATGGTCGCTGAAGCTATTGCTTATGCTTTAGAAGTTGATTGTGAAGATATCCAAACACCTTTACAAAAAGCAGATGTCTTATTTTTAGGGGCGTCGATGTATGCTTTTACAGTGGATAAAAATATTAAAAAATTTGTCTCTTCATTAACTCATGAACAAGTTAAAACAATTGTCGTATTCTCTACTTCTGCAAGTGACACATCAACGCATAAAAAAATCGCTAAATGTCTTAAAGATAAAGAAATTAAAGTTTATGAAAAACATTTATCAATTCCAGGTCAATTCTTAAAAATGAATAAAGGTAGACCTAATGAACAAGATTTAGAAAACGCAAAGAAATTTGCTAAAGAACTAAAGAAAGAATTAGATAAATAATTTATTGATAAAAGAATAATTAGCTAGCGGAATCGCTAGCTTTTTTATAAAAGAAAAGATGACACGAAGTCATCTATCTTTATTTAATTGTTTGTCTTAATGTATCAAGTAAGACATCTAAATCGAGAGGCTCGTAGAAATAATAACCTTCTGCAACGAAGTCTTCATCAACTTCGGAAATGAGTTGATATTGTGTTTTATCTTCAAGACCGACGATACAATACTCAAGACCGAATTCATTAATAGAATCAATGATGGATTTAACCGCAGAAATACGTGTTGGATCTTCTGATAAATTCATCACCAATTTACGAGAAATCTTGATGCTATTAAAGCCTAATTCTTTTAATTTATTAATAGAGACAAATTCACCGGTATAATTATCTGCGGTTAGATAAATATCTAAACGTTTAATTTTTGGCGCAAGAGCCTTTAATAAATCATATTTTTCGTGGATATCCATTTCATTAAATTCAAAATGGATAAATCCTTTTGGTAAATGGAAACGATCCACTAAGGAGCCGATTTTATCTAAGAAATCAGGATCATCGAAATAAGTGGTATCAATGTTTAAGCTGAGGTTTTTCATACCCGCTAATTTAAATGCGGATAAACCATATTTTTGATAGATTTCACCAACGTGTCTAATTAAATAGTTAGTGATGCTACCGATACGGTTATTACGGCTAGCAATAGGAATAAATTCATAAGGATTTAATGAAGTATTGCTATATTTATCAGTTAAACGTAAAAGAATTTCAGCACCGACAATCTTATCTTTGCTTGCGCGGCATTCAGGAAGATATTTCAAGGATAAAGATTCTGTTTGTAAGGCATTATCAAGTAAGGATACGATAAATTTCTCACGAGATGCCATACGGACATAATTGGTATCTGGAAGAATAAATAGTTCTTGGTTGAAGACTTTTTTATTCTCCTTCATATATCTTTCGAAATGACGGATAAATTCTATACGATCATTATAAGTGCTAGGATATTCTAGACCGATATATGTACATTTTAATGGAAGCTCTTCATTATCTTGTTTATCGAATCTCATTTGCGATAAATCATATAATGTTTCACTTCTATTCAAGATGTCTAATCGGCCTTCTTCAGAGAAAACAAAGGCAAAGATATTATCTTTATAAGCATAAACTTCACCATCACCAAATTTGTGGTTTTTGCGGTAATTTTTAAAGAAGAATCTTAATCTAGTTTGAATGCCTTCTTCACCATATTTTTCAAATAATTCATCAAAATTATCAATAACAGCAAATAAGATATATCCTCTATTTTTGCCATAGAAAATATTATCTAATTTCTCCATAAAACCATAATATGAATGGATTAATAGATGTGGATCATATCTATTCATAGATGTGGTTTGATCAGTAGTGATTGGTGATAATAATAATGTTGGATATTCTTCTTTCTTTCTTTCGAGAATTAAAGAAGTGGAATATTGTTTTTTACCAATATGGCCAATTTTCTTAGATTTATTAGTTAATGGACAATCTTTACATGGTCCTTCTAATCCATATAGTTTTTTATAACAGACATCACCTTCATTAAGTTGACCAAAAGCGTCCATTAATCCATCGGATAATTCTAATAATTCGTGAGTATCACGATTAATTGTATACAAGTTATAGTCAGTCAATCTTAAGATAGAGCGATATCTTCTTTCGGAAATATTCATTTCTCTTTCTGAATTAATTTGGCGAGAGAATTCGGCGACATGAGAAGAGAACACCATTAATGATTCTTTATCATAAGCATTTACTAAAATAGTGTCTTTTTCTCTATTTAAATAATAAATAACCGTTCTTAAACCATCTCTTGTTTTAACAAAGAAGAAATATCCTGATTTAATAGCGTAAATATCGAGCTTTTCTCCAACGTCATCGCCGACCGTGCTTCTTTTAGAAAAATAGAATGAAGAATCGGTATCCGCGTATTTAGCAAGTAAATTAACAAATTCGACATCTAAATGTCCTTCTTCCAAAAATAGTGGTTTTTGATTAGGCGCGGAGAATTCACATTCGATGTCATATACTCTTTTATTTTCATTAAAGACAGCAATACCGACTGTTTCAAAACCGATATGGTTACCTAATGTACGTAAAATACGTTGATAAAATTCTTTGCTCTTATTAACATCATCTTCATCCACTCGTAATTGGGATAATGATTCAAATATCTTCGCGATATTATTTAAATTTAAGGATGTATGATAGAGATTTCTATCGGTTCTAGATAATCTTTTTGGAAGATATAAATTAACATCTTTTTCTTGTCTAGAGGCATATCTTAAATCTGGCAAAATATCTTTGATATCAGAATATGGATAAATGACGCATGCGATTTTGCAAACCGCGACAGAAGCGCCGCTAGCTTCATATTTACTAACAATAGAATTCTCCGATATTTTATTTAATCTAGCTTCTAAGCAATTTAATGAATCGATATATGGAACAAAGACTAAATATCCAAATTTATTTTCATCTCTCGCTAATAAAACATTATCAGCATCAAATTCTTTTAAGATATTGTCATAGAGTTTTTGATATATTTCTTCGGTCATGAAATCGCTTTGAACATCATAATGTAAAAAGATAAAAGCGTTTCTAAATAATTCAGTTTGAAGAATAAATTGTTTGTGCTTATTAACAAAAGAATCAAGAGTTATTAATTTTTTATTACCTTCTTCAACATATTCTAAATTCAATTTGGAATAATCAACTGAATCAGGAAGAATAGTGTTCGCGGATAAAAAGGAATTAATTTGATCAACTTGGTCATTTAATTCTTGGAATTCCTCCCATCTATCCGCGTGTTCATAATAATCTAATCCAGATTCAAAATTAGTAATTTTCGCGTAATTCTCTCTTGTTTTATCAAATAATGAACGGAAATATGTCATGAAAGAATATCTTAAATAGAAATAAATACTTAAACCCACTAAAACGATATAGGTAGCGATTAATGAGCCTAAAAGAATAACAAAAATAGGAAGTTTAATAGTTAACGCTAAAATGAAAAAGACAATAATAGCAGTAATAAACACACCGGAGACAATCAAAAATAGATATGCTAATTTGGCATTTTGATTTCTCAAACCGGCATCTCTTAAAATATTTCTTGTTTCGCGTTTTTTCCATCTTTTATGGTTTGATAATTTCGCCATAAAACCTCCTAACCAACATTAATAACAATTGGAACTGTGTTAACAGAAGCAACATTGCCATTAAGCTTAATTGTATAAGTATATGTGCCATCGCTATTAACTACATAAGTGATATAGCAATTAGCGGAAATATCAGTAGTGGCATCACCTTTAGAATATGTGACATTAACATCATATCCATTAGGAATATATTCGTTATGTCCAGCATTTTCTATAGAAGTAACAGTTAATGTAAATGTGACAGTAATAACTCCTCCATCTGGATAAATAACATTAAAGATAAGCAATTCTTCAGTGTTTTCAGTAGTGGCGAAGGTTATGCCATCAGTATTACTTGTGTAATCAATAGCTTTTCCGTCACCACCAATAGCAAAGACTGGTAATGTATCATCTTTTGTTCCAGTATTTGTAGAAATATTATAATTAGCAAATTTTTCAACAGTTCTGCTCTTTTTAACACCATCAACAAATGTATCAGTTATGATGATTTTATTTAAGGAATTGCTGAGCATATCAAAATCATAATATGTTAATCGTTTAATTTCCGTGGTGGAAGTGGTGACTTCACTTGGTGCTACTTCTTGGGCAACACCAGATCCATTTTTAACTACCATAGATGGATACTTATAAGTGATTTCTTCTCCGCCGGCACCAGTATATTTACCTTCATCAACATCGCCATTTTTTACGATTTGCATAGTTAATGTGCCATTATATGAAGATTTAATACACACGCAGAAAGAATTCATATCGCTTGCTTGGCTACCAGCCGCCACTAAACCAACGCCTCTTGGGTAGGAATAGATTTGGTCAATCATTTTAAAGTACTCAATGACTTCTGTTCTATAGACTTTTTTAGCGTTAGCACCGATATCTAGATACATCAAATAAGCACCGGTACCGCCATTGACAGAACCCAAACAATATTCACCATCATTCATCGGAATTTCAAAATAATAAGGATATCCTTGTAAATAGTTTGTGCTATTTTGTGTTGTGGTTTGTGTCTTTAAAGTATGGGGAGTATCGATACGAGAACAATTAAAGCCACCGGTTAATGAATAATTATCAGGCAAAGTGCTTTGTGAAGAATATTCAACATAAGAAGTGTTGTCAAGATTGACTTTAACACCATTAGAAAATTTAAATGGTTTGGAATATTTATAATATCCATTTGCGGTATCGGTATCATAAAATTCATAAACATATGAATATGATTCGTTTTCGGAATTTTTATAGACATTTTTAATCTGTCTAATCTTTTTAATACTCTTGTCACTATTTCTTTCAATTTGATGTAATGAGAAGAAAGAATCATTATCAGTGAAGTATGACCCCGCAATAAAGTTAATTTTACCAGTTTCTCTTAAGTTAAAGTCGATACAGTTTGTGGGTAATTCATAATGATTATAAGGAACACCTTCAGTATCAACGTTATCATTAATAACAACGCCATCGGCGTAGATTGATTTGCCTGCACCATATTCAATGTTAGCGTTCATAAAGTGCAAGCCATAAATCCACATGGTGTCTTCTGTCAAAACTTTTTCAAAAGATGCTTTAGAAGATGCAAATTTTTCATACTCAGAAGGAACTAAATCGACAGTTTCACCGCTGTCATCTATCGTATAAACGGTATCTAAAGTAACTTTATTATTTGCATATGTTGTTCCTAATAAACTCTGTGGATAAGTGTATGTTCTACCATTTCTACTATAGGTGTTATTAACGTTATAATATTGCGAAACACGGATATTACCTTGCCAGTTAGAACTGCCAGTATTATCGCATGTTACATAACCAGTATTTGTGTTTTTCGGGACCCCATTTGGTGTGTCATTAACAATTTCTTGGTTTAGAGGAAAATATGTTGGTTGTGTAGTTAAAACATAATTTTCTGTCCTAGTAGTTTTTGTTCTACTAATAAGAGATTCTGTAGATTGAGAAATTTCGGTTTCATAAGAATAAGAGATTACTTTAGATTCAATATTCAATGTAACTGCTGTGTTTTGTACGGAGTTCCATTGGTTATTTGAATATCTTAAATAATAATAATTGTTATTGCCTATTCTTGCTCTTACATTATTGCCACTGATTAAGAATGCATAATAATAATTAGCACTTGCTTGTGTTCTCAAGGAAATACTTGGTGTTCTATTATTTCTATAGTATTGTCTTAAATAATAATTTGTTCCATCAATTACTGTATAGAAACCATTGGTATTGTCATAACGCCAAATCATTGCCGCTTCTTCATCTGTGCTATTAGCAATACTTGTCCCGTTGATATAAAGATAATGACCATTGCCATCACCAATAGCATATAAAGTTTCTTCATCTGTTCTTTCTTCTTCAATGCCCCATTGTCCACCACGGCAATATAAAGTATAGTCAGTGGAACTCCACCACCCAGAAGAGACTGTTATATAAAAGGTTTTGCTGGTTGAATCTCTATACCAATCACTATCGCTTTCTGATTCTGACAAATATAGATTCTGATCATCATCTGCGCAGAGATATAAAATACCGTCGTCAGTGTAAAGAGCGAGTTGACGATTTTCAAAAACCCATTTTCCAGCTTCAGATAAAACAGTTGTAGAAGCAACTTCTCCATCTTTTTCCGTCAAATAATAAGTAGTTCCGTTTTCATTGAATGAAATAATAGTAACTGTCTTTGAAACACTATTCTTTCTAGTAATTGTAGCGGTGACGGCGTTATTGATGGTGATATCATTTTTACCATATAAATACATATATCTATCTGTATCGCTTCTATGCGCTAATGTATAGGAAGATGTTTTTTCGTTTCTTGAATTATAAGAATCATAATGGAAAAGTCTATAGTAAGTACTACTATTAGGTCTATATTCAGTTGTGGCTTCCCCATATTCATCACTTTCCACATTTCCATCAACACCATAAACGATTTCTCTAGTGGATGGATATTTGTAGATATTATCAGGAGTGCTATCAAATTTGCTCCAGACATCGAAAATACCATTGTAGGTGGTTTTCATATCGATAGAACCACCCCAGCCAGATTGTCCATCGCCTTCTTGCGAGGCAATATAATCATAAGTACTGGAAGTGGCATTATATGTTTCAGTAACGGTATTTTTAACTTTATCGATATATTCATCTTCACAGAAACCGACAACACCATATTTAGAAATATTAGTGAAACGGGAATCAAATGAAGAGAAATTGCTAGCATTTGTGGTTTGTAAATTAGATCCACCAGAGGCACCATCGGTAATAGTAACATCACTTATTGGTCCATTGACATATCCAGCGGCGATACCCATTAATGTATTACTAGCTTTGTTATGGATGCTCGCGCCTGACAAAGTAAAATCTTCGATGTTAGTGACTTCGGAAGAAGTAGAAACACCATCTAATTTACCGACAACACCAAACATACCGACAACATTAACATCGGTGATAGTTCTAAGACGTTTAATACGGCTTGGTGCCTTATTGGTATCTAAAATTTCTTGAATGTCATTACTGATAGTCAAATTATTGATGGTATATCCATTACCATTAAATTCGGAAACAAATGGGTGAATAGTGGTACCGATAGGAGGCAAAATCCAACCTTCCATATCAATATCATTGGCTAATTCAAAATATTTGCCAGAATCATAATATCCAAGATATTGTAACCACGCTAAGTTATATAATTGACGAGGAGTTTCAATACCATAAGGTCCTTCTTTAATCATTGTGTCAGGATTATCGGTAGCACTTCCATCACCATAAGCATAATAAGAACCATTACTAGAACCGGTTAAATTATCTTTTGTGGTGACAGTGACTTTTGTGGAGAACCATGCTAAAGAGGCCACGATTGTGCTAACAACCGCGCCACTTACTAATGTCAACAATGCGGGAATAACAATTTTCTTTTTCATATTAGATAACCATACTCCAATCGCATGTGAAATAAATCGTGTCTTCCAGCACTTCTTCACTCAAATATGTGGAATAAATAAATTCAATCGCAGGACGATAATAATCGACAATAATAGCGATATATTTAACGGTCTTAGTTTCAGTTGACCATAATCTTTTGTTTTGTGTGAAACCGATAAAACTATCTTCTTCAAATGTGGAAAATGTTTCTCTTACAAATCCTGAATCTGTTTTTAATTCAGCGATAGGGAAATTATATGTGGTAGCAGTGGTAATTGTGGAACTACTTAATTCATCACCAGTGTAAGAATTAGTATAAAAAGCGACGACAGAACTAAGAGGATTACCTTCTTGTAAGATGGGGTTTTTAGGATTGCCATCTTCATCAGGGACACCAAAATATTCATCGTTTGTGCTAGTAGCGTAAACAGTAATAGGATCAAGACTTGTCGCGGTTATTTCATCCATTAATTCGACAAGCATTAAAACTGGATGGTTTTGTTCCAAATCTTCATAAGTATCCATTTCAATGGTGAAGTTATCACTTGTTTCAACTTGACCAGTTGCAGGATTATATTCCGCAGCAGCAACAGGATTTTTATCAAATTTATATTGGACATTCACATAATCGATGTCATAGATATTGTGAATAGTCATCTTTTTAAAGATTTTATCTGGAGTAAAAACTTGCATGCCATTGCTAGCATCTTTTTTTCTTAAAGTGGTGAACCAGGCTACAGAAGAAACGGCGACGGCAACCACAGAAAAACAGCATAGACCAATAGCCATGACCATTTTCATTTTTTGATTGTGTCCAATTTCCTTTTTCATTTAATAAAAGACAGCCTTTCACCTTTCTCGGCAGCTGGCTGTCAATTTAAGACCCTATAGCTTTGCGTCACTAGATTTCTCTAGTTTTGCTCTTTTCGTTAAATATTTTATATTTATAAATAGCATTATGCAATATTATTTTTTAATATTAATTCTTGAATTAAAATCATTATTGCTCTCTGGAACTACTGATGACTTCGTTACGAGATATTTCTCCGATAAAAGAAGTAACAGCTTTTCCGAGGTCACTATATTGCTTTAAAACCTCAACATAATGGCTTATTGAACGTTTTTGATCGATTTGTCCATCGACAACTTCAACGGAAATAAAGGGAATATTTTGTAGATAAGTCGCTAAAGCAACACCACCTGTCACACAATCAACAACAATATCATCTTTATTACCAAAAACAATGCCGCTATTAGAAGAAATCTTTGCCATAGCCTCTTTGGAGTTTACATTTTTTTCAATGCTGATATATGTTCCAAACTTTAAGATGGATTTTTTCACAATTTTATTAAAGCATTCGTTCATCAATTGTAAAACATAGGCATCAGGGGTATAAAAAGGTGGGCAAGTAGGTACTTGACCTAAAATAGCGTCTTCGACTCCCACTTGGTTAACTTCACCAAGAAATGCTTGTCGAGAAATGACAATATCACCGGAATTTATGGAAGGTGAAAAGGCACTACATTTACCGACATTTATCACTAAAACCACGTAATTCTTGGCTAAAATGGTGCTGGTAATAATGGAACTTAGATAATTTGTATAGGCTCCATAAACCACTCCAATTTGTTGAGAAAACATTGTTCCTACAACATAAGGAAATTTACCAAAGAGCAATTCTTCGGATTTATTTCTTAATTTACTTTCAAAATATAGCACGTCATCATGTGTGCTTCCGACAATTAAAATCATCTGATATTCTCCTTCTTCTCAAATTGGTTATTAGCGATAAATTTCTCAAATTCTGCACGTGGTAGTGGTTTAGAATAGAAGAAACCTTGAATAGTGTCACATTTAAATTTCTTTAAGATATCAACTTGTTTTTGATTATCAACACCTTCCGCCACAACTTCGAGACCGATTTCTTTAGAAAATTCGATCATGAATTTAGCGATTTCACGCGATTTAACATCTTCTTCAATGTTATCGATAAATGATTTATCAATCTTAATGACATCAATTGGTAAATTCTTTAAGTTATTGAAGTTAGAATAACCAACACCAAAGTCATCCATTAGGATTCTTAATCCGTATTCTTTAATCTTCTTTAAAATAGAAATAGATAAGAATAAGTTAACACCAGTAGTGCCTTCTAATATTTCTAATTCCAGTAATGCGGGATTAATATTATATTTTTCAATTGTGTTAATGATATCTTCTACGAAATTTGGTGAATAGAATTCATATAATGAAAAGTTAATAGAAACAGGAATAAGTCTTCTACCTTTTCTTCTTGTTTCATCTAAGTCTTTACAAACTTGTTCGAAAACATACATATCAATCCTATGGATTAAGCCACCATTTTCTGCAGTATCAATAAAACGCATTGGCGATAATAAACCACGTGTGGGTGAATCCCATCTAATAAGGGCTTCAGAAGAGATAAATGTTTTACTAGCTAAATTAAATTTAGGCTGATAATAAACCACAAATTCACCATTTTCTAAAGCGCTTGCGATTTCATCAGCTTCGTCACTTGTGGTGTCTTTTAACATTTCAACAGAGAAAAAGACAGTTGTTTCATAATTCTTTTCGGCGACTTCTCTAGCGACAATGGCTTTATTAACCATATCATAGACAGAATCATCTTTTCCGACACGATGTTCATATACACCGAATGACGGTTGAATATATAAACGGAAATCTTTTTCAATTGATATTTGATAAGCTTTGTTTTCAAGGTTATTAATAAAGTTATTTAATTCGCTTTCTTGACAAATGATATAAAAGATAAAGTTACCGCGATAAAAACAATAATAAAAACCTTTAAATAAGCCCCTTTTGCCACTGATTTTGTTAAAAACTTCGACAATATAGTCACTAATAAATCCGTTATAATCCGCGGCTTTATTTAATGTATAAGTTGTATTACCAGCATTTCTCACTGCGTTAAAGGCAATAAGATAACCTTTTTTATTTTTTAATTTTGGCATCGATGCGGATATGATTTGGGTAAAGAAATTATAAGAATAGAAAGTGGTTTTTCTATGTAAGTTATAATCATTTTCTTTAATAATTTCTCTAATTTGTTTTCTTTCATTAACAAATAAGGCAAATAAGAACATGATGATACCACCTAACACTAATAAGACGGCAATATCACCAAATGTATAGACAGGACTTGATAAAATATTAAGTGTCCATAAAGCGATAGAAGTCGCTACTAAAAGGATAAAGATAGATAACAATACAATTATGGAAATGATAATTTTTCTATTTCTATTCATCTTTCTTCGCTCCTTTCATCTTTTCTTCTAACATTTGATTTAATAATTCTTTTTTCAGCCTTTCTTTTTCTTCCTTACTAAGGCCATCTAATTTATTTTCTTTTTCAGGAGGATTATCTCCATCAATGACATCTGCCCCTTCTTTAATAGGTTCATCATCACTTTTACCTGCTTTAACAATATCAATAACGGAAGTAATAATCAAAAATAATGCGGGCACTAATAAAAGAACTAATAGGCCAATAGGTTTAGTCATAAAATCAAAAGCATGACCAATAACCACTGATTTACCAATGACTTTTCCTAAAACCACTGATTCATTAAAAGTTTGATATTGGTTAGTACAGTCCGCAGTTGCACTGCCTTTTGGATCACCAGCACATTGGCGTGATTCTTTATTAATACCATGAGCTGTAAATTGATAATGGGTTTGATTATCAGTGCCAATAAATGTTTCAACAGATGTTAATTGGTGGGTCATTGGGATCAATTGACCAGTATGAAAAACATCCCACATAAATGTAATATCATCGCCCGCTTTAAATGTAGAAGGATCAACTTTTTTAACGAATACTGCGGTATTAATCTTATATTTTGGTTCCATAGAATCTGTTTGGACCACTAAGACTTGATATCCACCATAATTAGGAACACCATGATTTTTACCTTTACTTGTTTGGGCAACGATATTCATCACAGCGAAAAATAAGAAAATAGCAGCAAAAAGAATAGTAAAAACCCATTCAATGATTTTTCTTGCTTTGCTTTTCGGTTTTTTCACTCTGTTTTTAAATAAACCCATTCAAATACCTACTTTTTCTTTAATTGTTCTTCTTCTGTTTTGCGGTCTTCAATAGCTTTTTGCTTTAAAGATTTACGCGCTTGATCAAGCATTTCTAATTCTTGTTTCTTTCTTAAAGCTTCTTGTTGTTCCGCTAATTCGATTTGTCTTCTCTTTTCGGCTTCGATTAAAGCTTGTTGTTTCTTTTCAAATTCTTTCGCTTCTTTTTCTCTGCGACGTATTAAAGCATTAGCTTTTCTTCGCTCTTCTTCAAGTTTCTTTTTCTTTAAAACTTCCTCTTTTTGATAATCCGCTTCTTCTTTTGTGGGTCGTGGTTTAATTTCGCCAATCATCTTTTCTTGGTCTTTGAAATACTCATCATCCGCGCGGA
>ODAI014727442.1_pt1 | contig 12526 bp, 12 predicted proteins | sample 1539321 | NCBI WGS metagenome assembly ODAI01 (sample SAMN02144231, study PRJEB22623) | gut metagenome | biome: sheep rumen | host: Ovis aries | place: New Zealand
ATAAATTGCCTCCTTGTACAAAATCCGTATCAGACTCGAAAAAATGCTGCACATTTTTCCTCTTCCTTGTCAGACTCGAAAAAATGCTGCACATTTTTCCTCTTCCTTGTCAGACTCGAAAAAATGCTGCACATTTTTCCTCTTCCTTGTCAGACTCGAAAAAATGCTGCACATTTTTCCTCGTTGAAATAGTGCTTCGCACTATTTCATATTATACGGAAAAGCTGACGTAATTGCAAGCAATTTACGTCTTGAACAAGGGTGTGGCAATTTCATCTAAAAAATTAGATTGAGTTTTCTACAATTTTTCTGTTTGCTGCAATACACACGTGCAAGACGGAACAGAGATATTAGGCAACTTGTATTTGCTTTTTCCTGATCGATCACAGTCCGAATTCCCGGAACAACTGTTTCTAAAACGCTGCATCTCCCACCGCTCTCCTCAGATCCTCCAACCGATTATGTTCAAGCAATAGCGCGTACAGCCGATTCACTTTGTCCGCTCCGCGCTTTTCTCCGCGTTTTTCTCCCTCATTGACCATCTCATCAATTGCAATGCACATACTATATCCTCCCTCCGGTTCTTCTTGTCCGCTTTGCTTCTCTTTTTCCACATGCTCCAAGAGCTTCGGCATATCCGCCAGTTTGGCGATCGCCCTGCTCGTTTCCGCATCTATGTAATCAAACTCTCCGCTGTTTTTCAGCTGTTCCATCTGTTTTCGGCTGCCCCGGGCTGCCAGCACTCGCAGGAGCAGTCCTAATTGCGTGTTACATTTTCCGGCAATCTCTGCATCATCCGCACAGACCAGATACATGCGGTAATCGCTGAACGCCTCCGGAAAATCACCGCAATCCATCATATCCTTTAGGCTTCTCGGACCTTTCCACGGCTCTTTCCCATGGTAAAAACATATCGTACATACCGGGCTAATTTTGTCCTCCGGCCCCATCTTTATATCCTGCCAACTGAGTTTCTTCCCGGATTGTGCGCCAGCTTCTTCCTTCTGCCTGTGAAGTTCCCTGATCTGCCTTGTATACTCCGCGTGATCATAGCCCATGATTCGCCACGGCATCTCATAATCGACGTTATCCTGATTCTCAATCGCCAGAATCACAAAATGTGACCCATTGGGAAGTCGTTTTTTGATATTTCTGTATTGCGTGGGCTCCCCATCCACCGGCGTCCTGCTGTCCGCCTCCATAAGCTTTGTACCGTCAATTACCTGTCTGCCGCCAAAAAACTTCGCATTGAACAGATCCGCAAAGTATTTCGGCTGCGACAGATATTCATAAGCTGCTGCATCATGTTTCCCCATAAACCTCCTACTGAGCGACAGAAGGCTTTCGGCTTATCATTTACTCTTTCCGTATAGACAAAAATCTGCCGTGTACGCCTTCCTCACACATCCATTATTCTTCAAAGTGAATTAAAAGGCGATACGCCAGATATGCACCTGAATTTCTATGTTGATATAGTATTATTGTTTTTGTGGTTTGTCAATACGTAAATTTTTATTGACCGCCTTGCCATTGCATTCTACATGTCCTGACGGTCTTCTAGCCCTGCCCCGGATACTCCACGATCAGCTCTGCCAGGCCGCCCAGATCAATCTGCAGCTCTCCGTCATACAGTTCCATCCCCAGACTCCCTTCCAACGGGTACATGTGGGCCGCGTAATCATCCTTCCAGCAATAGGTAAGTATTTTCTTCTGGAATGGATCAAGTATCCAGTATTCTTTCACGCCTGCGTCAATATACTTTTGCAGCTTTTTTACGCAATCCTTGCGTCTCGTGGATTCCGATAAGATTTCCATACAAAAGTCCGGTGCACCGTAGACTCCCCACTTGCGGATTTTGCTCCGGTCGCACAGGATTACCACATCCGGCTGCACCATGGTTTTGTCGTCACAGTCCAGGTTGACATCCAAGGGTGCAAACATCGGCATGCACGGCCCTGATCTTCCATCGAAAAATTCAGCAAGCATTTTATAAACGCTACCAATCAAATGCTGGTGTACAAAACCTGGTGCACTCATATCATAGAACACGCCGTCAATCAGCTCCACACGTCTGTCATCCGGCAGGGCATAGTAGTCCTCCAACGTATACTCTCCCTGTTGCTTTTCCCGCTCCACAGCGTACGCCACGGGTTCCTCCACCCGATTTGCCTTATTTTCTTTCTTGATCTGCTCCTTATCCTCCAAATGAATAATGATCCCTCCCATCTCTTTTTCTTTTTACTTTTTTCTATTTTGCATAAAAAATAGTCCCGAAAATACATTGAAAAGTTTGACCGATCGGTCAGAATCCTGTCAGACAGGGTGTTTCTTCTGTACAGATACTTAGGATTGTTCACTTAGACAATTATGATTATAATGTATTGATATTAATGTGTCAACAGAAAAAACAAAAACTGCCTGGAGCAAACAGGCAGTTTAAATGATTTATCGCTTTTTATAAAGAATAAGTTCCGGATTGGCTCCGTCCGCCTCATAGGTGCACACCATGATAAAATCCATGTTTGCGAGGACGCCAAAACATCGTTCACCTCCGAACTCTGACTCCAGCTGATTCCCTAAATAAGTCGTCTGGTCATCCAAAAACTTCACATTCATTCCGTTAGGAAGCCGATATGCCAGATTCACATAACTCCCCACAAGGGCATTGAGTTTTTCCACTTTAGGCATGCCTTCGATCTGAAGCGCATTGATCTCGTCGATCAGCTGTTTTTTTAATGCCTCAAATTGACCGGCATCTCCCAGTTCCTCATACCGCTTCCAATAATCCAGCGTAGACAGCTTCTGTTTCATATAAGAGCGGGCCTGATCTTCGGTAAAACTTTTATTGATCATGTGGGGGATGCACACCTCGATCAGATCATCCATGTCACTGTATGTGTAAGTTCCGTCCGCATAACACCATTTACAATACTCTTCATTGAGCGATCCGTCTTTATTTCGCCCGATGATCTCATCCTCCAGAGGCATTCCGCAGCACTGACAGATAAGTTCCTGCGGAGAACCCAGCAAAGTATTGATAGAAACATTGAATAATTTTGACAACAATTTCAAGGTTTCCGTGTTCGGCACGGTTTCACCGTTTTCCCAGCGCGAAACCGCCTGTCTGGTCACAAAGACCTTCGCCGCCAGCTCATCCTGCGACAGTCCGTTCTTTGTCCTAAGTTCGTGCAATACATCCTTCGTGTTCATATCGATACCTCCTCATCCCCCATTCTACTACAGAGATACCTGAAATACACGCAACCCGCTGTTGCGCATGGGATCCTCCTTTTTCTCCCGGTAATACGCACGCACCAGACTTTCATATCCCCACTCCTGCATGGTCTCATAGCGGATGCGGAAATTGCCTTTATAGTGTCGTCCGGTGACTGTGTACCGGATGTATTCCTGGAAATAGCTGTCGATTTCCTTTAATCCCGCATCTGTGGTAAGGCATGGGAAAAACCAGCGGCTCCAGGTGAATTCCCCCGATTCATCCGGGTTGCCGTAAAACTTCCGGTTCATCGCATGGATCAGTCCCACCGCCGCCTTCTCAGGCTCCAACCCCTTCTTTCTCTGCCAGCGTCTGAGCGCCTCCGCTTTCCGCCGGATTCTTGCCTTTGTCTTGCGAATCGTATTTCCCGACAGGTCGATCCTGCCGTCTCGATAGCCAAAGCCCAGAAAGTCCCAAGTTTCTCCCGGCGCGGAAATCTTCACCTTCTCCGGGTTCAGCTTCAGCCGCAACGCCTGAAGTTTGGCCGTGAGTTCTTCCCGGTATTGCTCCAACAATTCTCTGCCGTCCGCAAAGAGCAGGATATCATCGGAATAACGGAAATAGGTGACACCTTTTTCCTGAAAATAGTAATCCACGTCCCGCAGGTACACATTTGCCAGGAACGGTGAGATTGGCGTCCCCGCCATAGCCCCGTGGGCCTCCGTCACAATATGCCGATCCTCCATCACCCGGTTTTCCCTTAAGATCCGCTCGAACAGCTCATAGACATCCCTGTCCCGCTCCCGCACAAATGAGAGCTTCTCCAGAAGGATCTCCACATCAATAGAATTAAAATAGTCGCTCACATCCACCTTCAGACAGTACTGCCCACCGATCCGTTGGTCTCTTCGAATGCGCAGGATAGCGTCTTTCACCCCTACCGACCGACGGAAGGCATAGCAATTCGGGCAGAACCAGTCATCAAAGCGAAACAGCTGCCAGGAAATGTATTTCAAAAAAATTCCTTCATCCCCCGAAAAAGAATAGACGATCCGTTTCTTGCGTGTCCCCTCTTTGTTCACCACATGTTTCACAGGAAGCGTCCCCGGAAAGGTTCCTGCACGCCAGGCATTGCACAAAGGCAGCCACGCTTCCCTGTCCATAAAGTCCCGGAGCTTGGCTGCCTCCTTCTCAGATAAATGCTGCTGTTCTGTTTTATATGCATAGAACTCCTGCCAGCTTTCGGCGAGGCAGGCTTCCTCCAATAAACGTTTCATACTCTGCATACTTTCTACAAAGAAAAAAGAAAGAGAAAAGGATTTGAAGCTAATCAAATCGTGTTGATTAGCACAAGACCGAACGAACTCTCGCTGCCCGCAAAGCGGCGCCTGCACCGCCTGCAAAGAGGCGGTATCGGACGCTACAAAATTCGCTTGATCCCCCACGGGCGCAGCCTGGCTGCATTTCTCTTTCTTTTTCTGATTAACTATTTAGTTAGGCATGCATTCTTTCATGCGCTCCGCTATGTAGGTCTTGCGGTTCGGCAGATGCTCCAAGAGGTGGAACGATCCGATTCCTCTGTCTTTACATGCTTTGTGAGCGCGCTGTACGCATTTGTTGCGGTACTGGTATTGATCCAGTATCATGATCATCAGCTTGGGCTGTCCGTCCAGATACAGACCATAGTCGAAGCCCTGATCCTTTGCACCGCCCCCCACCTCGGCTGCCGGAATGTTCTTCCGCAGCTCGTAGGACGGCCAATCCTCCGCCGCCGCTTTTTCAATCCGGCTGCGGATCAGTGAAACATCATAGCAGCAATCCTCATCATCGCCGGTTTCTCCCTCCAGGCCGGACGCTTTTCTCCTGCCTGCGGATGCGGAAGCCTTCGCTGTGCCGGTTGCCGCGGTATGCTTGATACCGGCTAACGCTGATGTACTCGCGGCACTGTTCGAAGTACTGCCCGAAGTCGTTCCGGCTGCGGAAGTACTGGTTGCTGCGCCTGATGCTCCGAGATTGTCCTTGATTGAATCCGTCACATTGTCCACAACACTGTCAACCACACTCGATATGATCTTGCGTGCTTCTTTATTTAACAGATTATCCAGAAAGCCCATTTTGTTTCTCCCGATTTATTTCTTGATGACTACCTTATCCAGATGCCAGATCTCATCCACATACTCCTGAATGGTTCTGTCGGAAGTAAACTTACCGGAACATGCCACATTGAGGATCGCACTCTTGGCCCACTCATCCTCATCCTTATACGCTTCCTCCACCTTCTTCTGCGCATCCGCATAGGAACGGAAATCCTTCAGAATAAAGTAGGTATCTGCCTTGGAAGTACTCTGAGTGTTCAGCAGAGAATTATACAGCGGACGGAACAACTCAGTATCCTGCGCATAGGTTCCGTTGATCAGCTGCATCAGCACCTTGCGTACATCCTGATCGTTATTAAAGATCTCCATCGGATTATAACCGCCATGCTGCTCATAGTTGATGACTTCATCGGAGGAAAGACCGAAGATAAATGCATTCTCCTTGCCAACCTCTTCCACGATCTCAACGTTCGCGCCGTCCATGGTTCCCAGAGTCAACGCACCGTTCAGCATGAACTTCATGTTACCGGTACCGGATGCCTCCTTGCTCGCAGTGGAAATCTGCTCGGATACATCTGCTGCCGCAAAGATGATCTCCGCGTTGGAAACATTGTAATTTTCAATGAACACAACTTTAAGCTTGCCGTTAATGGAATCATCATTGTTGATCACATCAGCTACAGAGTTGATCAGCTTGATGGTCAGTTTCGCATTACGGTATCCCGCCGCAGCCTTCGCACCGAAGATAAAGGTTCTGGGATAAAAATCCATCTCCGGATGCTCTTTCAGCTCATTGTAAAGATACATAATGTGCAGAATATTTAAAAGCTGTCTCTTGTACTCATGGAGACGCTTTACCTGTACATCGAAAATCGATCTGGGATCCACCTCTACGCCATTGTGCTCCAAAATATATTTTGCAAGGCGAACCTTGTTCTGATATTTGATGTTCATGAACTCCTGCTGTGCCTTCTTGTCATCCGCATATACCTTCAGGCGGCTGATCTGAGGCAGATCGGTGATCCACTCGCTGCCCACGTGATCGGTCACCCAGTCTGCCAGCAGCGGATTGCCATGCAGCAGGAATCTTCTCTGGGTGATACCGTTGGTCTTGTTGTTGAAGCGCTCCGGATACATCTCGTAAAAGTCACGCAGCTCTTGTTTCTTCAGGATCTCAGTATGAAGTCTTGCCACACCGTTTACCGAATAGCCGGAAACGATAGCCAGATGTGCCATCTTCACCTGTCCGTCATAGATGATCGCCATCTTGCGGATCTTATCCTGTACATTGACGCCGGGCACATTATTGTATTTATTTTCAATTTCAATAATGAATCGACGGTTGATCTCTTCCACGATCTGATATACTCTGGGCAACAGTCTGGAGAACAGCTCGATGGGCCATTTTTCCAGTGCTTCCGCCATGATGGTATGGTTGGTGTACGCACAGGTCTTGGTGGTAACCTCCCATGCCTCATCCCAGGTCAGATAATATTCATCCATCAATACACGCATCAACTCCGCGATTGCAACAGTGGGATGGGTATCATTCAACTGGAAAGTAACCTTCTCATAAAACTTGCGGATATCGTCGTGCTTTCTCATGTACTTCTCCACTGCCTCCTGCACAGATGCGGAAATGAAGAAATACTGCTGTTTCAGGCGCAGCTCCTTACCTGCATAGTGGTTATCATTGGGATAAAGCACTTCACAGATATTTCTCGCCAGATTGGTCTGCTCCACTGCCTTCTGATAATCACCCTTGTCAAAGGAATCCAACTGGAAACAATCAATCGGCTCTGCATCCCAGATACGCAGAGTATTCACAATGCCGTTGCCGTAACCCACGATGGGCAGATCAAAAGGTACCGCACGTACGGACTGATAACCTTCCTGAGAGAATACATCTCTGCCGTTCTCGTCTCTGCGCACTGTCACATAGCCGCCGAATTTTACGATCTTCGCATACTCCGGTCTGCGCAGCTCGAACGGATTGCCGTCCTTTAGCCAATCGTCAGGAACCTCAATCTGATAACCGTCTCTGATCTCCTGCTTGAACATACCGTAACGATAGCGGATGCCGCAGCCGTACGCGGGATATCCCAAAGTTGCCAGAGAATCCATGAAACAGGCTGCCAGACGTCCCAGACCACCGTTACCCAGTGCAGCATCCGGCTCCTGATCCTCGATCACATTCAGATCCAGATCCAACTCCTTCAAAGCCTCCTGCACAGACTTATACGCCTGCATGTTGATCATATTATTGCCCAGCGCACGTCCCATCAAAAACTCCATGGACATGTAGTAAACCATCTTGGGATCCTGCTTCTCATATGCTTTCTGAGTCTCCATCCAGTTGTCAATGATCTGGTCTTTCATGGCCAGCGCAACCGCCTGGAACACCTGCTGGGGAGTCGCCTCCTCCAGATTCTTACGGTATAACGTCTTTACATTATAGAGAACACTCCTTTTAAAGAGCTCTTTGTCAAAAGAAACCTTAGGTGCCGCCTTTTTCTTCGTAGTGCTTGTTGTGTTCGATGTCGCCTTCAAGTTACTTTCTCCTTTCATCCTTTTCTCTCAATTTTATTCATATCATAAATACGCATGCGTTTATTATACCAAAAAAAACAGTAGATTCCAACTGTTTTTTGCATTTTTTGTGATTTATTTATCAAGGGCTGGTTTGCAAAACTAAATTCCACCCCTTTTTCTCCATATGTGGAATTAACTCTTTCCAAAAAGATGGGTGGAAATATATCCTTCTAATCTTTATACTGTATAGAGTCATTCTTCCTGCTCCGGCAGAACAGGAGGTTTTTATGGCTAAACAGAAACATATGGATCTTAAGGAAAGATACATTATAGAGCATTCTTTGGATGACAGACTCAGTTTCAAGGCGATTGGCAAGGAGTTGGGCAAGGACTGCACTACCATCTCAAAAGAAGTCAGAGGACATAAGGTTTTTGAGAAAAAGGGCGCTTATGGCAAGGCCTTCAATGACTGCGTCAACCGCAGACACTGTTACGCAGTGCGTATCTGCCCTGATTGTAACCGCCCCCAAAATGCCCGCTGCTGTTACTGCGGGAAGTGCTCCCCTGTCTGCGAAAACTACAGGAAAGAGGAATGCTGCCGGCTGAAAAAGCCGCCTTATGTCTGCAACGGCTGCTCTGACCGCAACAACTGTACCCTTGAAAAAAGATTTTACAGGGCCCTGTATGCCCAGAAGGAATACGAGGAACTCCGCACGCAATCCCGCAGCGGATATAACATCTCGGAATCAGAACTCGCCCGCCTGGATGCCGTCGTCAGCCCCCTGCTGTTCAAAGGACAATCCATCCACCATATCGCTTCTAACCACATGGACGAAGTCATGTGCAGTGAAAAAACTCTTTACAATTATGTCAATGACGGGCTTCTCAGCGCCAGGAACATCGATCTGCCCCGCAAGGTCCGCCTGCATCCCAGAAAAGGAAAAAAGAACGAGGTCAAGGTAGATAAAGCCTGCCGCACCGGAAGAACCTTTTCTGACTTCCAACGTTTTCGGGCAGAACATCCCGAACTCCCCGTTATTGAATTGGATACTGTGGAAGGGATAAAGGGAGGCGCCTGCCTGCTGACTATCCATTTCACTGTTCCCAGACTGCAGCTGGCATTTAAGCGCGAGGCAAACGATTCCCAGTCAGTTATTGATATTTTTGAAAAACTTTATCTGGAACTTCGCCCGGATGTTTTCATGAATGTATTCCCGATCCTGCTTGCAGACAACGGCAGTGAATTCTCCAACCCGAAGGCGATCGAGTTTGACCGGCAGGGGAACCGGCGCACATACCTGTTTTACTGCGACGCTTCCGCCCCTTATCAGAAAGGCGCTTGTGAAAACAACCATGAGTTGATCCACCGGATCATCCCAAAGGGAAGGGACATCAGCATCTTCTCTGAGGATCAGATCAGGCTGATGATGAGCCACATTAATTCATATGGCCGCGGCGAGCTTGGAAACAAGAGCCCCTTTGAAATATTCTCCTTCCTGTACGGGAGAGAAATTTTAGACAAGCTGGGACTCAAGGAGATTTCACGCGATGAGATCACCCTCACACCAGCGCTCTTAAAATAGTAACGCAAACCATTTTCACCAAGCCGGAGTCCCTGGCTGAATGACCCCCAACAGCCCCAACCATAGGGTGGAATTCAGTCATTCCGATAAAAAGGCCTGAATCCCATCTTTAGTCATTGTGCGCCAAAATCCGGCGGGACTCACACCATAAGCATAACACATCTTGTGCGCAAAACAACCCTTCGTTTCGAATGACCCACCTATAAATTTCCATAGACAGCCCAAAGCGCAACGCTCTGAATGAATTTTTATGTATCTATGAATGATGCAATTTTTGAATATAGAAGGAGCAGGAAATACTCCTTTTCCCGCTCCTCTTGGTATTAACTACTGAAAAAACTCTTGTGCCATAGAATTTACCTTTTCAAGATGGAATTTAGTCTTTCAAAGTGGAATTTACTTTTTCAGCCGACCTTATTTATCAAGGCGCATCGGCATGACGCTCTGTACGCGTCTGCGCAGCCTATTTCCCAAGGATATCCATGCGGTTCAGAATGCCATCTACATCAATCCCCGGATGCGTAGTATAAATCTGTAGAATCTGATTTACAAAATCCACTGACACCTTGTTGCGCACGGCAATTTTGTCCACCGTGCGGTTCGCTTTCATGTCTTTCATGATTGCACGGATCAGCTTGTCCATGTCCCTGCTTCCTCCCTGATCCCCTGCCCCTGTCAGATTTTTGTCACCTGATTTGGGCTCCGGCTGCAAATCAATCCGCTCAATGGTATAAGTGTGCTCCTTTTCGTCAACCGTCATGACCGCCATGGTAATCGGCTGCGTAAACCTTCTTGGCCCACAGCTTCCGGGATTCAGATAAAGTGTCCCACCCTCTGTGTTTTCTGCATATTTATGCGAATGTCCGTAGATCACCACATCCACCCCGCTCAAATCCTGCCGGATGTCCTTTTTCTTGTGTGTCATGTAAAAATGAAATCCATAGAGCTCCAGATCCCGCTCCATTGGTAATTGCTCCGCAATATCGTCTGCTCCGTCTGCCTGCGCATTATCTCCTCCGCCTATCGTATCCTCTCCGTTCAAAGCAGCAATCCACTCTTCATCTGTATTTCCCCGAACAAAATACGCCGGTGCTATTGCTCTGATTTCTTCAAATGTCTTACGGGATGCTATATCACCGCCATGAAGAATAACCTCACAGCTTTGCAGCACTTCTCTGACCTCCGGACGCAGGAGAGAATGCGTGTCGGACAGAATTGCGATACGATGCGTTTTCTGTTCTTTTACCGATTCAATTAATCTTGATTTCATCTCCGCCCAAACTCCCTCTTTGAAATTCTTCTCTGTGACCAGTCTACTGTCATTTATTATTTCTGTCAATGTTCATACTTGACAGATTCAGTTATGTTATGTATTATTGAAATATGTTTATATTCGACCGTCTTACATGGTAATCTCTACCTTTTTTCCAGCAGATTGTTATAAATTCATAATATATTGACACCCTATTATATAGGGTGTAATATAATATTAGATAGGGGAAATCCTATGACAAGAACTTTTATAGAAACACCTTTATTCACCCATAGATGGCATGAATTGGGCTTTACTGATGAAGATCTATTAGACTTGCAAAAAGAGCTATTACAAAATCCTGATCTCGGGGACTTGATTGTCGGAACCGGCGGAATCCGCAAACTGCGATTTGCATTCAAAAATCGAGGCAAGAGCGGCAGTGTTCGCGTATGTTATATCGATTTCATTGTAGACGAAACCATACACTTGATCACTGTATACGCCAAAAATGAACAAGAGAATCTGACAGATTTACAGAAGAAGGAGCTTAAAAAATTGGTAAAAGCACTGCATGACGCATAGGAGGTTTGATCATATGAATACTTTATATGACGATTTGATAACCGGCTTAAATCAGGCAATCGAAATCAAAAAGGGAAATCTGAACGGAAGAAAAACAACTTTAGTCATCGAACCGGTCATTCAATATAATGAAGATGATGTGAAAAGAATACGAACAAGCTCCGGAATGTCTCAATCTGCCTTTGCAGAATACATGGGAGTATCGCCTAAAACCGTGGAGGCATGGGAACACGGTACTAACAAACTCTCCGGTCCCGTATGCCGTATCTTAAGCCTGATGGAAAAATATATGGATAACCTGCCTTTCGTACAAAAGTCGTAGTTTCTTTCTCAGATAATTACGAATCAACTTTCCGGATCGTCTATCTTGAATATTGTAAAAAAGCCATATTTTATTGTTTCTCCCTTTTTACATTTGTGTGTCCAGTAGTCTGACACCGGCAAAATGCACAAAAGGAAATTGCATGACAATTTGAATATAGTATAAACCAATTCTGATACCAAAACCAAGAGCCTATCACAATTTTAGTGGTAGGCTTTTTGATTTCTGAGGATACATTTTGATTTTAGAAAAATGTTATGAACATTGTTTAGAGTGTAGGCATAGTCCTTTAGGGCTTGTTGTCTGTTGCAACCACTTAGAAATACAAAACAAACACTAATTAAAATACCTTTTAACACTTTGCCCATAACCCTGCCCCCTTAAATTATAACAACCAAACAATAAAAATCTGATTTATCCCAAGTTCTATATTCCAAGAGCTTTCCAAAAGAACACAGTATAGTTCCCAAAATAACTCCAGCAACAGCGATGAATAAATATATTTCTTGATAAAACACAGCAAAAATACATAAACAAGAAAGTACAATGACAATTTTACCTAATATATTTAAACGGTTAGAATAATTACAATGATTATTATTGGTCATTTTTGTAATTTCCCCATTAGCACAAAAGAGTCATAATTTACTGTATTTTACTATTGCGTACATTTTCATGTACTACCATACTTAGTTTAAATTCTCAATTCTGCTCTTCGGTATCAGATTCATAACAATATCCTTAATTTCCGATTTTGGATCTACAAGTTTTTTTAACTTTAGTAATATATCTATACCAGTATCTCCCACATCCAGTATTGTTTGGATCGTGTCTAATGAAGTACCCCGGGGCAAGCCCTCAAGTATCTTCCGCGACTACGGCACATTCGTGCCTTGACGCTCCAGATACTTGCCTTTCGCCTCGCTCCGCGAGGTAGCGAAA
>ODAI013800265.1_pt1 | contig 12525 bp, 16 predicted proteins | sample 1539321 | NCBI WGS metagenome assembly ODAI01 (sample SAMN02144231, study PRJEB22623) | gut metagenome | biome: sheep rumen | host: Ovis aries | place: New Zealand
AATAGGCTTTTATTTATCAAAATCTTTAAATAATATTTAGTGAATAAAATAATTATTAATTCATATTATATTATGAGGTGTTTTATATGGATAAAAAATTACCTAAAGTATTTCAAAATAGTATTGATAAGGAAATAAATAATAATAGTGATTATTTTTACTCAGAATATTCTATAAAAGAAAGTAAAAATAATTTAAAAAAAGATGTTAAAGTTAAAGATAAAAGTATCATGGATAAAATTGATTCAATATTTACTTCTTATAGGTATGTATATAAAGCTGATGTAGATATTACTTTTAAAGACAACACTATATCTAAAAGAATTATAGGAAGAAATAGGACACATTTAATTACTATTGATAATGAGTTAATACCTATAAGTGATATAATAGACATTAATTTTAGTGAAGAAAAAAGCGAGTAATAATAACTCGCTTTAAACATTTTCAACAAAAGTGTCATTTAAACATCTAATAGAACATACACAATTTAAGTTCATAGTAAAAAATGAAGGTGTTGAAATATAAGGTATTGTATTTGATGTTGTAGGATCTGTATTTTCTGTTAGTACTCTAAATGTTGCACAACATCCATCAATTTTTTCTATTCTAAATACGTTTGATGTTTCAACTTCTCCTTGATCTCTTGTTATTGGCATACTCCATGGTGTTCCGTTACCAGAGCATGTATAAAGCATTATTGGCCTTGTATTATATGAACAAAATGATGGTGTACTACCTAAAAAACCTCTGTCGCATGTTTCTAGACATGCATTAGGGCATTCTGCATTTTGTTGCAAGACTAATATTACGGTTAATATTTCAGATATACATTTGCAATCAGAATTATTATTACACATAAAATTCACTCCTTTTTTGTTTTCACTATAACATATTCATAAGTTATTAATATGTGTGAATAAAAAACCTAAAAAATTTTTATTTTTTATAATATGATGTATAATAGTTTTGGTGGTAGTATGAAGAAGATTTATGCTTTATGTGTTATATTTTTTATAGTCATAATAATTTTAATTAATAGAAAAGATCATCTTGAATATATTATTAAATCAAAAGATAATACTTTTTTAGTATACGAAAAATATAATAAAAAAAGTAAATCAGATTATTCAAATTATTATATTGAAGTATCGATTAATGATTCAAGATTTAATTTTGAGATAACTAAAAAATTAAAAAGCAAGATTATTAAAGATATATATTATTTTAAAAATAGTGATTATGAATGCATTTTACCGCTATTTAGTGATAATACATTTAAAATGGATTTATTATGTCTACATGATAAAATTGAGTATCATTATAGTGATTTAAAAAATAAAAGTTTAGAACTTGATAAGTTTGCTAGTTCATATGAAATTGATAGAAGTAATGATTTAGTAAAAGAAAGTGATAATTTAAAAATATATGATTATAAAAATGATGATTACATAGTACTATCAAATTATAATGGAATAAGTATTATAAATAATAATGAAATAAAAAATATTAAGTTATTTGAAAGCGATATATATAAAAAGAATATTGAAACTATTTTAAATAATTATTATATAGTTGCTAATTATAATGAAAACCACGATTTTAGTAGTTTTATAATTGTTGATATTATAAGTAAGAAAGTATCTTATATTAAATTTAATTTTTCCATTTCATTTGATTCGTATATACAAGGTATTATATCTAATAAGATATATTTATTTGATAAGGATGCTAAAAAACAATATGTTATAGATTTAAGTGATAGAAAAGTATCTATAGCTGGTAATACAAAAAGCGGTATTGTATTTTATGATGATTTTAAAATTAAAAATATTAATGCATATGATGCATATAATTATATATTAAAATTTAATATGTATACTTTAAAGGATACTGCTTATAAAATAGATAAAGTGGGTAATTTAAATAGTGGATATAAATATTTTTATAATGATTTTTTATATAGTAGTTTAATAATCAATGATAAAATTAAAACATATGTTACTACATTAGATAATATGACAAATATTAAGTATTATAATAATTACTTATATTATATTAAAGATGATATTTTATATTTATATGATCCTTTATATGGTATAAAGAAAATCGTTAGTAATACTGAATGGAAATTTAATAATACACTTGATTATTTTGTTTATAAAAAGTAACTTATTTTAAATATTTACATAGGATATTATGGGGTGTTAATATGTATAATATTTATAAAGTGGATGAGAGTGATACATTAAATTCAATTGCTAGAATGTTTAATACGTCTGTAAGTGAATTAATGCGTATGAATGGGTTATTAAATAATGAGCAAGTATTTCCTGGAGCTTATCTATTAGTACCTATGAATATGGGTTTTAATAGCAATTATGAAGATTATAATATATATACTGTAAAAGCAGGAGATACAATTTATTCTATATCAGAGTTGTTTGGCCTTCCGTATGAGACAGTTTTGAAAATCAATGGTTTAAATAAAGATGATTATATATATCCAAATCAACAAATTTTAATACCAAAACAAAATTCAAATATTTATATAACTAATGGTACTGAAACTATAAAAAGTATATATGAAAAATATATGAATAATTGGAATGATTTTTTAAATATGAATGAACAAATATTTATTACATCTGATCAAGTAATAAATAATATCTAAAAAAGATTTTTTTAAATCTTTTTTTTTTAATATATTTAGTATATAATTAATAGTGGTAAGGTGATTATATGAAATATTATAAATTATTATTAGTTATAGTAGTTGCTTTTATATTACAAGGATGTAATATAAAAATAGAAGAAAAGACATCTAAAGGTGAAAAATATACATCATATATTGAAATTAGTTATGAAGAGTATAATGATAAAATAAGCAATAAAGAAGATTTTATTTTATATTTAGGCTCATCATATTGTAGTCATTGTGCAAATTTTAAACCAGTTCTTGAAAGTATAATTAAAAATTATAATTTAGAGGTTTATTATTTAGATATGTCTAAATTAATTGATAATGAATATGCGATTGTACAAAATAAGACTAAGCTACAAGGTACTCCAACTATTGTATTTATAGAAAATGGTGTTGTTAAAACAAGTCCTAAAATAGTTGGTGAAGCATCATATGATACAGCTTTATCTAAATTTAAGGAAAGTGGATATATAAAATAAAGGTGATATTATGAATACGGATGTTTTAAACATGAATCCAGAGTTTAGTGTTATCAAAACGTATGGTGAAGATTTAACATTAAAAGAATATGTAACTAATCCGGCTATTGCAAGAGAAGATGAAATTAAAAAGCTTATTTTAGTTTTACTTACTCCTGAAAAGTCAGGATTATTAGTTGGTAAACCAGGTATAGGTAAAACAGCTATAGTTGAAGGCTTAGCATATAAAATTAAAAATAATGATGTTCCAAATGTTTTAATGGGATATCATATTATTGAAATGCCTTCTTCTACTTTAAATGGTAAAATTATTATTAATGGTAAAGAAGAACTTATTATTCAAATACTAGTTGACGAATTAAAAAAATATAAAAATATTATCCTATTCATTGATGAGATACACACTTTAATGGGTGCTAATGAATCAAATCCACTTGATTTAGCAAATATTTTAAAGCCTGCATTAGATAGAGGAGATATTAAGGTAATTGGAGCTACAACAACAAGTGAATATGATAGATATGTTATTCGTGATAGAGCATTTTTAAGAAGATTTGAACGAATTGATGTATTAGAACCAGATAGTGAAACTACTGTTGAAATTCTTTTAAAATCTATTCCTAAATATGAAAAAAATGCCGGTATAAAAATGAAATATAATGAATATGTAACAAAACAATTGATTGAATCAGTTGTAAGTGCTACATCTGAATATAAAAGGGTATATGGCTTATCAGCTATGTATCCTGATGTTGCTTTTTCTATTTTACAAGCTGCATTTTCAAATGCACTATTTGAAAATAAAAGTACTGTAGATGTTGTTGATTTTTATAATGCAATACGTACCAGTAAAAGAATATATCCTGATAGTATTGTAAAAGAATTAACAGCATTTAGAGAAAAATTTACTCGCTTATGTGAAGAAGAAAATGTTATTTTACCAGTTATTACGATAAATGATATTGAACCAATATATGAGATTTAGGAGGGATTAAATTGAAACAAGTTCCATTCAAAAATTATGTAAAAGTTTTTATATTATTTGCCATTACGCTTCTTGTATGTAATGTTTTATATAATAATTATAAAAGTAAAAAAGAATTTGAAAATGCTAAATCAAATTATTTTGATCAGAATATAAAAGTTGATGAGTTAACTTCCTTTTTAAAAGAATATCGTGATGGTTATATTTATATGGCTCCAAGCGATTCATTAGATAAAAATTTTATTGATGAAATTAAAAATATTATAAATGAATATGATTTAGAACATGATTTTGTATATTTGGATAATTATAATTTTAATGAATTAGATTATGAAATAATTAAAAGTAATTTAAGTGATAAAAATATAAGTTTTAATACTACTTCAAATATTTTTTATATAAATGATGGACTAATAGTAGATGTATATTCTAATCCTAATATGAATGAAATAGATAGTTTGAGAAAGTTTATAGATAATAATCAGGTGAAAAATGATTAATATAGTATTATTTGAACCAGAAATACCTGGTAATACTGGTAATATAATGCGCACATGTGCTGGAACTAATGCACATTTGCACTTAATAAAACCACTTGGTTTTTCACTTGATGATAAATATATTAAAAGATCAGCCGTAAATTACATTGAACACTGTAATTACACTGTTTATGAAAACTATGATGATTTTTTAAGTAAAAATGAAGGTGATTTTTACTTCTTAACTAGATATGGTAATAAACCTCATACGACATTTGATTTTAGTGATACAAGTAAAGATATTTATTTAGTCTTTGGACGCGAAAGTACAGGTATTCCTAAAGAAATATTAAAATCACATTTAGATAGATGTCTTAGAATTCCAATGACTGATAATATTAGGGCACTTAATTTATCTAATTCTGTTGCAATAGTATTATATGAAGTTTTAAGACAACAAGGATATCCTAATCTACTTTTTTCTGAGCCATTTAAAGGCGAGGATTATTTAGAAAAATAATTGTTGTAAATTTTTGAAATCCATGTTATTATATATATAGAATAAGGAGGGTGTAACTAATGGAGGATTATACTTTAGTAGAGGATTATACTTTAGTAATAATAATAGTAACAGTTTTTGTTATATTTACTATAATTGGTTTTGTTGCTGATAAATCTGGTCTTGCTACAAAAACATTTAGTAAACAAAGAAACAATAATAAACCTATAAAAATTAAGAAAGATAAAAAACAAGCAGCACAAGTTTTAGAAAATAAAACTGAAGAAGTTAGTGAAAATTTAGATATTAATGGAGAAGAAAATGACAATACAGTTTTAGATGAAACACAAAACAGTGAATCAACTAATGAAGATGTTGTTATTTCTGATTATAATGATGAAGTAAATGATTTAAATTCAGTTGATGAAGATTTATTTACTCCATTCGGTGATACTCAAAATAATGATGTAGAAGAAAATAATAATGAATCATTAGAAGCTGAGAATGCTAATACCGAAGAAGCAGAAATAGATAATGATGTATTTGGTTCAACTGATTTTTTAGGAAATGATGCTATAGATACTACTGAAACAGAACAAGCTTTAGAAACTCCTGCTGAGGAAGTAGAAGAAACATCAAATGAGGAATCTATAGAAGAAACTGCAAATAAAGAAGAATCTACAGAAGATAGTGATACAACTCTAAATGAAATAGAGCCAGTTACTGATTTAACAGAAGATATGACACTACCTGATATAGATGCATTAGATGATGAAGTTGAAGAAGATGTTTGGAAATTCTAACATCTTTTTTTTTATTTGTTGTTTCATTTGTTTTAACTATGTGATATAATTTAGAAAGGTATGGAGGGATGTTATGACATTTGATTCAATTTCAAACTTGTTTATCAAACTAATTGATATATTATTAGTTTGGGTGGCTTTATATTTTATTTTAAAGAATTTAAGAAAAAATGTAAAAATGGTTTTACTTTTTAAAGGTATATTAATTATTGTGTTTGTTAAGATAATAAGTGATGCATTAAATTTAGTTACTATTGGTTATTTATTAGATTATGTTCTTACATGGGGACCTTTAGCACTTATAGTTATTTTTCAACCTGAAATTAGAAATGTTTTAGAGCATTTAGGTAGAAGCCAACTTCTTGGACGTCATAAGATATTAACTGTTGATGAAAGAGAAAAAATGGTTTATGAGATTACTGGTGCAATGGAATATTTAAAGCGTGCTAGAATTGGTGCACTTATGGTTATTGAAAGAGATAATAGTTTAAGTGATTATATTGAAAAATCTAAAAAGATTTATGCTGATATATCTGCAGATTTATTAATTTCAATATTCTTCCCTAATAACCCATTACATGATGGCGGTGTAATTATTCAAGGTGATAAAATTTCAAGTGCGGGTGCTGTATTCCCAACTAGTGATAATTTAAAAATTAGTAAACGTTTAGGTACTAGACATAGGGCAGCATTAGGTATTTCTGAAACAGGAGATTGTATTGCTTTAATCGTTTCAGAAGAAACAGGAAGATTATCTATTGCTATGAATGGTGAGCTTAATTATAATTTAACAATTGATGAAGTTAAAATGATTTTACTTGAAGAACTTAGACCTAAAAAATCTGTTATTTTAGAAGATGATGAAGAAGAAGGTGAAACAATAGATGAAAATACTAAGAATGATTAAAAACTTTTTTAAACATATCTTTTCTTTTATAGATAAAAAAATAATTGTTCCTATTACAAAATTTGTTTTGCTTTTTACATCTAAATTTGATAATAATGGTAGACGTTTTGAAAACTGGTTATCAAGAACAAATACATTACTTTTTATATCACTTTTTATGGCTATTGTTATATTTATAGTTATTGATCAAAAAATAATTGTATTTACAGATAATTCTGCTGAAGTATTAAAAAATCAACCTGTTAATGTTGTATATAATGAGGAAGCATATATTGTTGAAGGATTACCTGAAACAGTTGATATTACACTTATTGGTAGTAAAACAGATTTATATATAGCAAAACAATCTTCTTCACATGAAATTAAAGTTGACTTAAGTGGTTTAAAACCTGGTACACATAAAGTTAATATTACATATAATCAAGATGTTGGTAATATTGAATATATGGTAAATCCATCTGTTGCTACAGTTGTTATTTATCAAAAAGTATCAGAAACAAGAACCTTAACATATGACATTTTACATCAAGACAATTTAGATTCTAAATATATTATCAGTAATATTGCATATAGTGCTGATTCAGTTGTAATTAAAGGTACTGAACAACAATTAAAAGAAGTTGCTGAAGTAAAAGCTTTAGTTGATGTTAATAATTTAGTTTCTCAAGAAGAAGGAACTATTAGTATGAAGAATATTACTTTAAAAGCATATAATAATGAAGGTGAAGTAGTAAATGTTGAAATTTTACCTGAAAAAATAGATGCTGAAATAGTAATTTCATCTCCTAAAAAGGAATTACCAATTAAAGTTATTCCAACTGGTGAAGTAAGTTTTGGATATGCTATTAACTCTATAAATATAAATGAACAAAAAGTAACAGTATATGGAGATCAAGCAACTCTTGATACACTTTCATATATTCCTGTTGAAATTGATGTAAGTGACTTAAAAGAAAATCGTGAATATAAACTTGCCCTTACAAAACCTGTAGGAGTTAGATCTATGTCTGTTAATAATGTTACAGTTAATGTAACACTTGATGAAGTATCTAATAGAACACTTGATAATATTGGTATTGAACCTCGTAATCTAGCTGATGGGTTAAAAGTTCAAGCTTTAGATGCTAATTCATCTACTGTTTCTGTAACATTAAAAGGTGTTTCATCTGTTATAAATGACATTACATCTGATGATGTTACAGCATATATAGATTTAACTGGATATACTGCTGGAACATATGAAGTTGATGTTTTAGTTGAAGGTAATGATGTACGTGTTCAATATGCATCAAAAACTAAGAAAGTTCAAATAAGAATTGTTTAATAAAAAAAGAATATATCAAAAATTCCTGATATATTCTTTTTATTTTTCTATATGGTTAAATAATAATCCAATATTGATTATTCCACATATTCCAACAATAATATAAATTATTCTTGAAATAATATACATTTCACCAAAAATTGCTTCAACAATATTTACATCAAATATTCCTATTATTCCCCATACTAATGCACCAATTATAGTAAAAATAAGTGCAAATTTTTGCAAACTTTCCATCTTATTCATTCCTTTCTATTATTCATATTAATATTTTTACACATAAATTAAAAATTATACATTTTAAACATAAATATATTATTAATTCCATATAATTAGATGAAAGAGGTGGATAATGAAAAAAGGTTTATTTGTTATTGTAATCTTTATTAGTTCTTTATTTCTTACAGGATGTTTTAATAAAAAAAGTGATATAAAAAAAGATTTTTTAAATAAAGTAGAAAAATCAAAAGGATATCATTTAATGGGGGAATTAGAAATAATAAATAATGAAGATAGTTATTTATATGATGTAGATGCCTCATATAAGTCAAATGATTATTATAGAGTTAGTTTAAAAAATAAAACAAATAATCATGAACAAATAATATTAAAAAATGAGACTGGAGTATATGTTTTAACACCATCACTTAATAAAAGTTTTAAATTTCAAAGTGATTGGCCATATAATAGTTCTCAAAGCTATTTATTACAAACATTAGTAAGTGATATTAAAAATGATGATACTAGTAAGGTGGAATGTAAGAATGATGAATGCATAATTGAAACAAAAGTAATATACGCAAATAATAAAAATCTTATAAAACAAAAAATTTATTTTAAAAATGGAGAGTTAACCAAAGTAGAAGTTATAGATAAGGATTCTAATACTAAAATTAAAATGATTTTTAATAATATAGATTATAAAGCATCTTTTGATAACAATTATTTCAATTTAGATTCAAATATGAATTTATCAAAAACGGAGCAAACTATTAATGAAATAGATAGTATTATATATCCTATGTATTTACCAAGTAATACATATCTTACAAGTAAAGATATTGTACCAGTTGAAAATGGAGAACGTGTAATACTTACATTTTCAGGTGACAACCCATTTATGATTATTGAGGAAACTGTCGGTATAACAGATGATTTTGTAACATTACCAGTGTATGGTGAAATTGAATGGACTTTAGATACTCTTGGTGTAATTACAGATAATACTGTAAACTGGATAAGCAACGGTATAGAATATTATGCTGTTTCAGATACATTAAATAGTGAAGAACTATTACAAGTTGTTAATTCTTTCACAGTTTTACCAGTAGGGAAATAATTTTTGTATCTATTTTCTTTTATTTATGTTATAATATCTTCTAGGTGATTATTATGGCAAAAGGGAAAAATTATAAAAATGCAAAAAATGTTAAAAATAATGTTGAGGTTGTTAGTACATCTGATGAAATGAAAAAGTTAGGTAAAATCGTAGTATCACTATTTATTATAATTGGTATCTTTTATATTATTGCTGTTTATGTATCAAAAAATACTGGAAATTTAAAATTTGTTCCAAGTAAAAGTGTAGAATCTAATATTTCATATGAAACTATCTTAGCTTCTGATATTTTATCTAAAGATGGTGAATATTATGTTTTAGTTAATACTGATTCTAAAAATCCATGGTTGGAAACTTATGTTAAAGCAATTGAAGATTATAAATCTAAGGATGAACATCTTAAATTTTACAAAGTAGATTTAGAAGATGCTTTAAATAAAAGATATGTTGGTGAAGAAAATAATCTAGAAAAAGATAATTTGAAATTTACTAAAACAACATTATTAAAAATTAAAGATGGTAATATAGTAGAAAATTATAGTGATTCTATAGAAATATATAGTCATATTACATCATTATAAAAAAGAGTAGTTTACTCTTTTTTTGTAAAATTTTAATAAAATATTACATAATAATATATAGTAATTAGAAAATATGTTATATTAGATATGGTGGATAAAAGATGAATAATAATAAAAGAGTAGGTAATTTTAAATCATCCGAAGTATTGCTTCTTATATGTATTACATGTATTGTTAGTTTATTTGTTGGAAGTTTTGTAACAAAAAATTTAGATAATAAGAAAGTAAGTAATACTTCAAGTGATAAATATGTTGATGAATTAATTGAAAATTACAATTATATTGTTGATAATTATTATGATGAAATAGATAAAGAAAAACTAGTAGATGGTGCACTAGAAGGAATGCTATCTGTTTTAGGTGATGATTATTCTATGTTTTTAGAAGGAAATGCACTAGATTACTTTAATATACAATTAGATGGTAATTATGATGGTATTGGAGTTAGAATATATAAAATAGGTGATAAGATAGTAATTCTAGATGTATTTGAGGGAACACCTGCATATTATGCTGGACTTAATGTTGGAGATGTAATTGTAAGTGTTGATGGTGTAGAGTATTCTGACACAGGAATATTATCTACATATATTAGAAATAATCAAAAAAATAATTTTAATTTTGTTATTCTAAGAAATGATGAAGAACTAGAAATTAATGTAACTCGTTCTAAAGTCATTATTCCATCAATAAGTAGTAAAATATTTGAAAAATCAAATAAAAAAATAGGATATATTGATATTGATATATTTGCTCAAGCTACATCTGCTCAATTTAGAAATGCGCTAAATGAATTAGAAAATGAAAATATTGATAGCTTAATAATAGACGTAAGAGATAATTCTGGTGGACATCTTACAACAGCAATATCAATTATATCAGAGTTTTTAGACAGTTCACATATTATATATCAAACTGATACAAAAGGAGATATTAAAAAATATTATTCAGTAGGTAAGGTTGATAAAAAATACCCTATAGTTATACTTCAAAATGAATATAGTGCATCTGCATCTGAACTTTTAAGTATTACATTAAAAGAAGAGTATGGAGCAACTATAGTTGGAGAAAATAGTTATGGAAAAGGGACTGTTCAAGAAATTGTAGAAAATGGTAATACAGAATATAAATTTACAACAAAGAAATGGCTATCACCAAAAGGTAATTGGATAAACGAGGTCGGTGTTATACCTGATATTGAAGTTAAATTAAACGATTCATATTATAATGATCCGATAGAAGATAATGACAATCAATTAAGTGAAGCAATTAATTATTTAATAGGTTAAAATGTGGTGCAAATACACCACATTTTCAAATTATGTTTGCAAATTCAAAAAAAAAGTATATAATGTTAAGAGAAGAAGGTGCATTATGAATGAATTGTGTGTAGGTGATAACTTACAAATTCAATGCTATAAACATAATAAAAAAGTGCATCGTTGCTGGAATGAAGCAGTTATCTTAGATATAAAAGATGATTATATTGTATGTGGTAATAAAAAATCTTTAGTTACAGAAGCAGAAGGAAATGTTTGGAAAACAAAAGAACCTGCCGTTTTATATTTTTTTAAAGATAAATGGTATAATATTATTGCCCAATTAAAGAGCACAGGAATTTCTTATTATTGTAATATAGCAACTCCATATATTATAGAAGATGGAACAATTAAGTATATTGATTATGATTTAGACCTTAGAGTATTTCCAAGTGGTGAATATAAAATACTTGATAAAATGGAATATAAGTATCATAAAAAAATAATGAATTATTCGAGCGATTTAGATATTGCTATAAAAAATGGATTAGACGAATTAATTAAACTTTATAAAAGTGGTTCTGAATTTTTTGATAGTAAAAAGAATATCGAATATAATAATCAATATGAAATGTTAAAAAAAGATAAAATTTAATCATCAATTTTATCTTTTTTCATATAATAAATTAGATGCAAAAAAATGTTCTTTTTACATTAGTAAATCAATATTTTACAATATTTCGACTTTTTTTAAAAAAAATAAAAAAAAAGTAAAAAAAATGTTGACAAAGGGTGTGTGCATTTGATATATTATTAGTGCTTTCAGGAAAAGAAAGCGGAATAGATCTTTGAAAACTGAGCAAAAATAAGTCAATTCCAAAGCTAGGAAAATAAAATAAACTAAACAAAAATTTTTTTTTGGAGAGTTTGATCCTGGCTCAGGATGAACGCTGGCGGCATGCCTAAGACATGCAAGTCGAACGAAGTGGCCTATGGAAAGCAGAGTGCTTGCACGAAGCTGGAAGTAGATTCCCACTTAGTGGCAGACGGGGGAGTAACGCGTGGGTAACCTACCTCAGAGACTGGGATAACGTTTAGAAATGGACGCTAATACCGGATGATTCGCAGATACATAAGTAATTGTGCTAAAAGGAGCTACGGCTTCA
>ODAI012604912.1_pt1 | contig 12524 bp, 11 predicted proteins | sample 1539321 | NCBI WGS metagenome assembly ODAI01 (sample SAMN02144231, study PRJEB22623) | gut metagenome | biome: sheep rumen | host: Ovis aries | place: New Zealand
AGCGGGTTTAGTAGTTTTTGTTGTTATAATACTCCACGGCCTTCTCGATATTCCATTCATCGATCATCCTCTTGTTGGATGCGGCCTCGACCACATCCTCCACACGGTCATCGAGCAGGGGGAAGAAGTCGATGCCCGTGACGCGCTCTATCTCGTCCACCGGACTCACGCAGCGGTCCATGTCCTGGTGCCCGCCTTGATTGGGATATACGAAACCGATGGCTTTGGCCTTCCTGCCATCCGAGAGGATCACCTTGAAGAAAGCGTCGGGCACGGCCACTTTGTTTTTTCCGACGGTCTTCCTCACGCCATTGTAGAAAATCGGCCCTGCGACGATGTAGAGGTCGCCCATTCTTTTGGCCCAATACCGGCATTGTATTTCCAGGTCATTCCAGTCGCCTTTGTTGAGCGCATGGTTCTGCGGACAGACATTGGTCAGGAGAAAAGACTCCGTCTGGGCTTTCTCGCTCCATTTGTTGTCTCCCGAGGGGCACATGTGCCCACGGTCATAATGCGAACGGTAGTAGTCGTTGTCGGTCGCCCTTGGCCATTCCACATCCTTATCCTCCGTGAAGACCTGCCCGTCACGGTAGTGCTTGCCACTGGTGTGATCGGCCGTGAGATGCCACGCCACCCAGTTGGGCACCCTTCTCCCCGTGTTATAAGACACATAATAGCCCTCACGCTTGAGCAGCATCTCCTGTGCTCCCTTCATCGGAGCCGGGATTTCCATTTTCCTACCCCGTTCCGATGCAGAGATCTGGCTGCGACTGTCATTGGTCTGGGCCGTGATTCTCTCCGCGCTCTTCCTGTCGAAGAGGCCGATGGACGGATCCTCGTCCACCGTCTTCTTTCTACTGTTCTTGCATGCGGTGAGCGTCAGAGCCATGCAAGCCAACAAGACAAGGGCTATTGTGCAATTTTTCATTTTGATGGCAGTTGTGTGGTTGCAAAGATACAAAATTCCGATAAAAGGCAACAGGTTTTTTGGGATTATTGGGATTTTGCCTTATTTTTGCAAAAAGAAAGACAACCATCATGGACCACATGTATCTTCCCGCAGAGTGGGAACCTCAGAGCATCATCCAACTCACCTGGCCCCATGCCCTCACCGACTGGGCATATTGCCTTGACGAGATCACATCGACCTTTGTTGCCCTGGCCGATGTCATCACCCGCTACGAAGGACTGCTCATTGTGACACCCGACGAGGGCAGCACCCGGCAAACGCTCGCCCGAACCCTCACGCCCGTCCAGATGACCCGTGTGATGATCTGCCAATGTGACACCAATGACACCTGGGCCCGCGACCACGGGGCTTTGACCCTGCTTCACCGCGACGGGGCCACCTCCTGCGATGGCGGCGAGCAGCCTGACTGCGGCGCGGTCTCTCCCCTGCTCCTCGATTTCCGCTTCAATGGTTGGGGCGAGAAATTCCCCGCTGCGTTCGACAATGCCATCAACCGGCATTTGAAAGCATCGGGCATCTTTGATGCCCTGATGGAAGACCACGACGATTTCGTGCTCGAGGGTGGATCGGTGGAAAGCGACGGCAAAGGGACGGTTTTCACCACCAGCCAATGCCTGATGGCCCCTCACCGCAACCAACCGCTCAGCATGGAGGAGATAGAAGAGCAACTGAAATCCCGTCTCCGTGCCGACCGCATCGTATGGCTGCACCATGGCAACCTTGTCGGCGATGACACCGACGGGCACATCGACACCATCGTCAGATGCGCTCCCGATGACACTTTGCTCTATGTCTGTTGTGATGACGAAGACGACGAGCAATACGCTGATTTTCAGAATCTCCAGTCCGAGTTGCTATCGCTCCGCACCACAGAGGGAGCCCCCTACCACCTCCTTTCTCTGCCGATGCCCGAAGCCATCTATGAAGACGGAGAACGCTTGCCTGCCACCTACGCCAACTTCGTCATTCTCAACGGAGCGGTCATCGTGCCTACCTACCATCAACCCGAGCTTGACAGAAAGGCCCTCCATACCATCCGGCAAGCATTCCCCGGCCGTGACATCATCCCACTCGATGCCCGCACCGTCATCCGTCAGCACGGATCGCTCCATTGTCTCACCATGCAGTATCCCCAGAGCCTGCACATCAACACCCGAAAATCATGAAAGAACTCAAGATAGGACTATTGCAGCAGCACAACGTTACTGACCGCGAAGACAACATGCGCCGTCTCTACGACGGCATCTCCGACCTCGCCGACAGAGGTGCCCAACTGATTGTGCTCCAAGAGCTTCACAACAGCTTATATTTCTGTCAGGTGGAGGATGTCGACCAATTCGACTGGGCAGAGCCCATCCCCGGCCCATCCACGGAATTCTTCGGAGCTCTCGCCCGTGAAAAAGGTGTGGTGATTGTCACCTCCCTTTTCGAGCGACGCGCTCCCGGCCTCTATCACAACACCGCCGTCGTGATCGAGAGCGATGGCAGCATCGCAGGGAAATACCGTAAGATGCACATCCCCGACGACCCTGCTTACTATGAGAAATTCTATTTCACCCCTGGCGACCTCGGTTTTCATCCCATCGACACCAGTGTGGGTCGCTTAGGAGTGCTGGTATGCTGGGATCAATGGTATCCCGAGGCAGCACGCCTCATGGCCCTCGCCGGTGCCGACCTGCTCATCTACCCCACCGCCATCGGCTATGAGAGCAGCGACACTCCAGACGAACAGCAACGGCAGCGAGAGGCGTGGACCACTGTGCAACGAGGGCATGCCGTGGCCAATGGGCTTCCTGTAGTGACCGTCAACCGCGTGGGCTTCGAGCCCGACCCGTCGGGCCAGACCCGAGGCATACAATTCTGGGGAAGCAGTTTCGTGACCGGCCCACAAGGAGAACTGCACTACCGTGCGAGCGACAACGAGGAAGAATCCATCGTCGTGAATATCGACCTTGACCACAGCGAGCACGTGCGCCGCTGGTGGCCATTCCTGCGCGACCGCCGTATCGACCATTACGGCGAACTCATCCGTCGCTTCCGCGACTGAGGGAATTGGGAAATGATCTCGGCTACGCCGAGCGGAGATTTATAAGTAGAGACGTCACATTGGGGCGTCTCTATTTTTATCAGAACACCAGTCCGGCATTGAGGGTTTCACCTGCTCCACGGCACCCGTCTGGTCGAAGACCACACGGATGTTGCCTAAGTAGTTGCCCATGTCATAAACCATGTCATATTTCTTCCCGTCACGGACATAGATGCCCTTCCCGGGCGGTGTGACAAGGCGGCGGCCATGAAGGTCGTATGTGAAAGGAAGGCCCTCTTATGGTTCCCTGACCATGTCGCCTACCGGCAAGAGCTGGACATCGCCCCGCAGATAGAGCGGAGAGCCCTCCAGGCCATCCTTGCCGAAAAACTCCATGCACGCGGCAGGGGGCTTTCTCATATCTCGTAGATTATTGATAGTATATTATGGAATTGCATACTTAAAGATTTTTTGAGAACAGTCTATCCCATTATCTCTATTTTACCACAAACAGACGGCCCCTTCTCACATAAATGCCTTTATGCAGCCGATGAATATCCGTTCCCGGACTTACTCGTCTTCCGTCACACATGAAAACAGCTTCGTCTTCAACGGGGGCTTCCTTTCTCAATGTGCTAACTCCTAGTCTTTCTTCCAGATAGCTATCCCTGTCCCACTGGTATACCAACTCCCCGTTGCGCATGAAGCTAAGCACACGCCGGTAACGCAGGGTCGACGCATCCCATGGAAAGTCAAGCATATAGCGGAAGAGGCCGCCTCTGTTGCTGAGGTTGCCGACACCCCTTACTTGCAACAGGTCGCTTCCATCGGATGAACATAGGCAATCATAGGTGTCACCGTCAGTCAATTCCTTATGATCTATATCAGTGATTACCTTGTACTGCATTTCTCCATTCGTGTTGAAATATACGGGTATCTCCTTACCTGTTACCCATTCAAAATCGTATATGAGGTGTTCCTCAGGATTCACGCCGTTGTACCCAAACAGGTAATCACCGAAATAATAGACTTTATTTTCTTCTTCCCTGATACCGTAATAATGCCCCATCGTCACCCAGTGCCATGCACTCTCACGGTCCCAGCCTATAACGGGGTTGCCGTCATCATCATAAAGAGGATCGTCACAAGTGCGCATCTCCACCAACACGTTCTTGTAAGTCTTTCCGTTGATAGTCGTGTCACCTTCTACGGTGTTGCGATAATACGAGGACATAAACCTATGCTCATTTTCAAAATAGCAATGGCGCTCCTCCTCCCAGACTGTACCCTCAGGAAAGAAGATTGCGGCATCCTCCTGAGCGGACAACTGTGCCGCAAAAAATATTGCAATAGCAATAGACGAACATCTTTTCATATCAAAATGGATTATTGGTTAATGAATAATTTACATGACAAAGTCTCATTGGCTTTGTCAGCACGAATGACATAAACCCCTGACGGCCAACCAACTGTTGAAACTTGGCATGATGCGCCTTGAAAATAAAGGTGGCACTTGCGCTCATAGTTAAGGGCATTGTTGATAGACAAAGACCATTCGCCGGTGCCAACATCTTCTTGACCTTCGTTCTCTGAAATGATACCTTTTGTATTCCTATATATGTTTATGTGGAGATTTTCTCCTGACTGACTTGCGTGCAAACTCAAAGGCCCTGTTATTGGTTCCGTTCCTGGTGATTCGAGGTCGATTTCATCAAGATATGGGATGTAATTATGCTTAAGGATGGTTATCTTGCACAGTCCTGAAAGATTATAGAATTCTGCTATTTGTGTATTATCTTGACAATGAATGGAAGCATCACTTCACGTATTTCTTCCCGTCACGGACATAGATGCCCTTCCCGGGCGGTGTGACAAGGCGGCGGCCATGAAGGTCGTATATGGAAGGAAGGCCCTCTTGTGGCTCCCTGACCATGTCGCCTACCGGCAAGAGCTGGACATCGCCCGGAAGATAGAGCGGAGAACCCTCCAGACCGTCTTTGCCGAAAAACTCCATGCATGCGGCAGGGGCATCATCGGCAACGCCTGTCTGGTTCTGGTAGCCGAACAAGCCCAGCGGGGAGTTGACGCAGCCTATGCCCTCGATGAGAACCAGACCGTTGGTCAGCACCATCGTCCTGCGCTCCAGACCGTCGCGGGCCGTCATCGTGCCCGTCTCCCGAACGTACACCTCACCGCGGCAGGGATACCTGTCGCCTGGCTCAAGCGTGAAGTCATACAGCAGCACCGACTCGGGAGGTATGCCGAGATGGGTGTAAGGCTCGCCGACTTCGGGGAACACTTGCTGGATATAATTCTGATAGAAAGGCTGGACGACGTAGATTTTTCCCTTCTGCTCATAAAGTTTCATCTCCATGGTCTTTGGGGCGGTGTCTTCCTCTCCGCTACCGTAGAGCATCACGTCGAAGGTGGTGAACCGGCTCCTCCGCTCGTCGGACCGCATGATCATAGACTGTTCCATCCCCGTCCTGACAACCACTTCCTTTCCGTAGGACGTACCTCCGCCTGACAGGGCACTCACGCAGCAGGGATCATACGACAGCATCCTCTTGTCGTACACAATAGTGGTGTCGGTGAACAGGTTGCAATCGCAGAGCGTCCGCCCCTCATAGCGGCAATCCAGCAAACGGTAGCCGTCATTGGGAGGAATATATGGATAGCTGAGGAATCCCAGATCACCGCCGATGCCTTCTATCCACTGGCCAGTGAAAGCGCCCTTCTGAGAATCCGGAGCGTCGGTCAGGTTTTTGAAGGTCAACCGCCTGAGCTTCTGTCCCCTGAGCTCGACGCTGTCCACACACGTCACCTCAAGGAGGCGGACCGGTGAGCTGCCCCATCGGATGGTGTCGCCCACTTCCGCCGTGAAATCGTAGTAGAGGGAGAAGGACTCACTGGCTGCATCCCACTTGTACACTTTCCCGTCCTCCTCATAGAAAATGCCATTATCCCTCTTCCTTTTCGATGATGTCATCCTGTTCACATACTCATGACTGAAGACCTGGCATTCCTTACCACTTAACACGGTGTCCCTGTCAAAGAAATAAGTGCCATGGAACTCCATGTCCCACACATTTGACCAATTCCACTCCTTTCCCTTCTCGAACAGGTTCCGGTAATAATCCTGCGCATAGGCGGAACAGGATACCACGACCGTTAGTAATAATAAAGTCTTTCTCATCATGCTTGTTATTATTTGTATGATAATTCTATCTCAGGATACTTCCTGTCTCTATATTGAGCAAGGCTCCGACAGGTGCTGTGAACGTGGAGTTACGGGGTGATACTATCAACCCCTCATTCTTGATGCCCAACTCACTGCCAGGAGCCAGCTCCATCCTTGCGGAAATGATACTCCCCCCGTCAACATCAACTTTTCCACCTGCCATGACAGTGATCCTCGCTCCATAATGGAATTGCAGGTTGTCACGTATTGTCCAAGTGGCATTGGGATGTACGACAATGTTAGCGTAATAAACAGAATCGTTTGATGTCGATTGCGATGAATAAATGTGGATGACATCCTCCTCGTCTGGATTGTATGGAGTAATATTTCCATATTGGTCCATCGGTCCCAAATGAACATCGGAATCATCTCCATCAGGATCACCAGGCATCCACCACGGGCTGTTGGTGGGCTTCTTGCCTATGCCCCAAAAGTAGTAGCCATCGCCATCGGCATCCTCGCACAACACATCATCGGCATCGTAAACGCTGCTATATATAGCACCACTCAAAGAGTGAAGCTGGTAAATGTCCGATATGTCAGTGAAGATATAACCATATCCGTTTGTCCCCCAGCTTGTTCCCCAACTGTTTTTTACCAGCCAGATATTGGCTCCGATGTAATGAGGGTATTCCTCACTAGTGATCACAACCCCATCAAGCACAGGATCAATACTCGCATCTCCTTCTATATCCCTGCCATAAACTTTATCTCCGTCTTCCAGCACCTTGAACCCAACAAGCGTCATCACATGATGAAGGGAGAGTGATGTCATTGTGATCGGTGCTTTGATGACATGGCTCTTGATGGTGTCCTCACCTAAGTTGGCGATATAGTTGTAGTCTTCAATATGGATGATGTCATCCGGAGCCTGGCATTTCAGGGAGCAATCAGCGGGATAGGCCATATAATGGAAACAGGATTCTTTTACAACTCCATTGTTCTTCACGTATTGGAGGGCTGCTCCGGGGTCGCCGTTACCGCAACCATAGACCCCGTTGCATGAAATGATCTCCTGCTCGGACAGGTCATAATTGACTGGGCGGTTGTAATAAAGGTTGAAATAGGCCTCCATCACGCCAACGGCGGCAAAGGACCAGCAAGCGGCACACCAGGTCTGGTCTTTAACACTGGTCAGCCAGTTCTTTCCATGTCTGTTCCTCCAGTCCCATTCCTTTACGTATTGGCTTGAGTCAGTGCGCAGAGCGGATTGTCTCAGTTGCTCCTGCATTCCGGGCATGGTGAAAACGCCATAGGAGTAATAGTCAAAACCATACAGGAAGGGCACGTCGCCTCCGAACATGCTTTTCTTCTCCTCGAAGCTATACTCCGTAAAACGGTTTTGGGCCGCCCTCCATGGTATTCTCTGTTTTTCAAGGTTCTCGTTCAGTTTCCTTGCAATCAAATCGCATTGATTTTTCCTTACGGCGGAAACGTTCGATTTCTCCGGAGGGACACACCCATACGATATGGATTCCAGGAAAAACGAAGCGTTCTCCGTTCTGATGATAACTTCCTTCGGAGTGATTTCCTCATCAAGACAGGCTGTCTCAATGGCGGTCATGTCACACACGGCTTCCCTAGAGTCCGCAAGCAGAGGATAGTTCTCGTAAACAAGATGATCATATTCATGGTCATCCCTGAGGACTATCCTCACACAGCTTCTCTCATCGGCGAAAGTGCATTTCCCGGATATGAGCATAGCCGATATTTTCTGGCCTGTCCTGAGCATTATGGCGGTGTCTTTCTTTATGACCGCAAATATAGGTATTTTTTCCGATATATAGTCGGAAGTGAAGCACTTTTCTTCATATTGTCCCCACAATAACAGCGGACAAAATGACAACAATGCGACGATTGACCTCTTGGTCAGGGAATTCCGAGCTGATTTTCTTTTCATAATATGCCTCCTTATCTTGAATTGCCTCATCTGGCGATGATCATCCTCTTGGTGTCAATCTCATGTCCTGCGACAATCAGGGAATACAGGTATATGCCCGGATCAAATCCGGACAAGGACACAGTAACGCTGTCCAAGGAGGGGGTGACAGGTATCTGGCGGAGAAGAGTGCCTTGCAAGTTGAGAATATAGATGTATGAATCAGCAGCCGTGGAGGGGAGTTTGTACCGGATCACCGTTTGCGTGGTGGACGGGTTGGGCGTATTCTGGTAGAGAGCACTCTGCTCCATCATGCTTTGGTATGGTTCTTCTCCTTCTCCACCGGAATCATAGCCTTCAGCGTTTCTGTCTCCCTCACCTCTGAGGCGGCTCACCTCTCGCTGGAGTTCCTGTACTGAGCAGATGAGCATGGGAACCAGCTCCATGTAGTTCACTGACAGATATCCGTCCTGACCCTCCTCCACGAGGTCGGGAAACAGATTCCGAAGCTCCTGTGCGGAAACGCCATAACGCGTCTTCCTGCTTTCTTCGTTCTCCAATGATTCGGATTTGGCCGTGTCGCCGACCTCATTGCTGATGTTCTTCAGGTTATAGGATATCACGTGCACATCCATCAATCGTGAGTGGATGTCATGGCGGCTTTCACCGTCACCTACGTAGCGGATGTTGTCTTTCAACCTGATGTCCGAGGGAGTGTTCACACTGGCGATCGTTGCCGTTCCGGTTATTCTGACATCACCTTGAAAATATCCCGCATATTGGCCTGAGACGTTGTTCCCTTTGGGATTATTGACAGCTCCATAGACACCTGCTCCGTTGCCTGTTCCTATCAGGCTGCCGAAAACTCCATAATTATAACCAGAGGTACAGTTTCCCGCACTTCCCAGCACGCCATAGGAACGGCCAGACGAGACAAGTGTGGTATTTACACTGCTGCCCACCAAGCCAAAATTGTACTTATTAGCCAAGGGAGTTGTTATAAAAACACCACCCATCTTGCCCGACACACCTGTTATCATATTGGCAATGGATGTAAAAGTCCCACCTACTGCAAGACTGCAGCCTTCCATGAGGGTGTCGCGATCTATGCTCATACTACCGTCAGGATAGACTTTCAACTGGGCAAACATTGAAGTTGAGCAAATCATCAAAATCGGCAACAATAATTTTAATCTTGTTTCCATAATGTTCTTCTGTTATAGGTTATTATTGTATAGATAGAAAGCCAAATATCGATTAACATCCTTGACGCATCACCAGGCTGTCGCCGTCACGGGCGGCATTGGCTGCGGCGGTGAGTGTGGTCTGGCCAACGGCAGACAAGGCCGAGGCAAGCAGAGACAAAAAAAGTACAGGCCTTTTCATGGGATAGTAATATGATGTGATGTAAGTTATATTCTTTACAGGTCTCAATGTCTCCTATGACCTTATCATAATTCTACCTCTGCCCAATAGGTAACATCAGATACGGCCAGCTGCAACTCAAACGTACCTGACAGGCTCGAGGGAAACATAACTTGGCCATTACTGTCTACCGAGGTACTGTAAACAGTGACATCGCCTGACAAAAGGGTCACGGAACATCCAGCGCAGGACTCTCCGAAATCAAATTGGTGTCCTGTCTGATATACGTACAAGGGGGCGGATGGAGATTTATGAGGGTTCTCATGACCACCAGAAGTGATCACGACTTTCTCCGTCATGATAACCAAGTCACCGGAGGGAACTTCCACTGCCATGGTGCTGAAAAATGCCAGCAAAGCAAAAATACAAGTAAATACGTTTTTTTTCATAATTATATGATTTTGGTTGTGCCGACAAAACTATGAAAAAAGACGAACCGCAGAAAAAAAAAGGACTTTTAAAAATACACATTTTTACACATTGCGCCGTTTTTTCCTGCTTTTGTCTCAAAAAACGGCCTTACATCATGCCATCTTACTGGTTTTTTAGGTAAAGGGGAAAAGGCTTTTCACAGGAAGAAGGACTACAACTCCATCAGATGGCTCTTCAAAGAAGAGGCTTTCGAGTCTCCAAAGAGGACACGACCCGAGCTTGACTTCGCATTCGTAATGCGCTGCGACGTGGTATCCAGCAAGACAGCGATCTCGCCTGTGTGGAAACCAAGCCGGCAGAGCATGCATGTCTGAGATTCCTGTTCCGACAACCCACCTTCAAGAACAACCTTCTTGTAAAAATCAGGAATATTCTTTTGCAGAACTGCTTTCAACTGAGTCCATTCTGATGGTTCGGGCAGGGATTCTTCTCTCTTACCCTTCGCTTTCTTCCAGAACAGCAGAACGGTCTCGTCATTCTGCAAGGCGGCCTCCCGTTTCTCATCAGGCAGCAGAACGAACCTCGACTCATACTCTGCCACCTTCTCAGAAAGTCTCACAATCTCCTCCTTTTTCTTCTCGATCATGGATTTGTTGTTTTGCTCCAACAAATGCAGTTCTTGCTGACTGGTTTCAAGTTGCCGGATGGCTGCCATGCGCTCCGAACTCAGACGGCCTAGCTCAGCCTCCTGCCCCTTTCTCTGTTTCCGGAATAAAACGGTGCCTGCTGTCACTGTTATAAGAAACATCATGGACACCACCCATATCCACTTCTTTCTCCTCTCAAGCTCCAGGGCTCTCTGAGAGGCAAGCCTGCCCATCCTGTTGTAGTTGTAGAGAGAATGGGTGACAGACACGGCTTCTGACTGGTCCTCTGCCTGTATGCTGTCAAGTGCCCGCTCACAGAGCATGGAGTACTTCAGTATGCTGTCGGCATCGCACCTGGACTGGTATACAGAAAGTAATCCCTTGCACGCCTCGTAATCCTTGTTCACATGATAGCGGAGCAGCTTGCGGAAAAAGAACTCTGCGGAGTCAGGATGATGGACACCGAGATAATACAGGCCTTTGCTGTAATAATAATGTTCCATGCCAGACTTGATATTGCCACATGAGTCAAAAAAGCCGGAATTCCCCTCGAACAACCGCATGAGCCGGCTGGCGCAGCTGTACTGGCCATTATCCAGAAGAATCATAATGGCTGTATAATAAACCCCATCTGCTTTCTCGGGATAACCATGGTCCAAATACAGATGATGGACTTTCTCTGTCAACTGAAAGCATGTCGCCGTATCACCCTTTGCATAATAGGGGACAACCTTGTATTCCTGCCCCTTGATGAAACCGAAAACGTCTCCTGCCTTTTGGGAATAATGGCTGAAACGCTCCCATGCTTCTATTTCCTCGTCATAAAGGTGCTGCGACTCGTAGACGAACGCCATCTGCCCGAATACCCCGCTTAATGAGTAGAAATCGCAGTCGGCAGCTGTGGTGTCGGCACACGACACAGCATCCAGGAAGCACTGAAGGGCCATCGGCGCCTCGCCCATGTCGCTGTAGGCGCGGCCGAGCAGGTAGTGGGCCGTCATCCGCTCATTGGCCGTGCCGTGGCGGTCGAAATAACCGACGAGCTCCCGCTGGAGGCTGTCGCTGAGGAACACGGTATCGCACTTGTTCTGCGCCGAAAGGCGGAGCAGTTGCCAGCGCATGAGGGCGGATCGGGTGAAACCGGCCCTGTATTGACCAAGGGAGTCGAGGATGGCGAGGGCGGAGTCGGGACGCTCGTTGAGGACGGACTGCGCATGGCGTAACGCCGCCTCATGACGGCCCTGGCCGCCGCAGGCGGCTACCGTCAACAGCAAAAGCACTATATAAAACGGCTTTCTCATCTGATTCAAACGCTAAAAAACAGGACCACAGTGGGTGTCTTTATCTTTCTTGCTGATCAGGTATGAAACCGTCGCCGCCACAAATGCCAAAATGGCCAATGCCGATACAATCATGAAGAAACGGCGATAACCGAAATAATCCTGGAAAAGACCCGTGCACCACCCTCCTATCATTGCGGAAAGCATCACCCATGCGAGGCAGATATCAGCATGTGAGGAATTTCCCTTTCCATACGCATTACACCTTATATATAATATAAGACCGATCATGGCAAAGCCACAGCCAAATGCCTCTATCGACAAACAGGTGCTTATCGCCAGCAAATCGGTGGGCATCCTAAACGCCAAGTCAAGCAACATGACATCGGGCAGTGTGGCTGCCGCTGCCATCGGCAACAGGCATCTGGTCATGCCCCATTTTGAGAGGGCTTTCCATCCGAGAACGCAACCCATCATCATGGCAAGCACACTCACTGTGCCTTGAGCGAAACCCACCTCCTGGGGACCTAAGGACAGGCCGCCGATACTTCCCGGGTCGACGAGAAACAACAGTGTTCCTCTCCACAGCATCCATTGATGCAAGGTGAAAAGGACCAAAAGGACACCTCCCCAAAACCACCCGAAAGTGGGGGTGCGCGAATTGGCGAGGGATGGGGAGGGAAT
>ODAI011104151.1_pt1 | contig 12522 bp, 12 predicted proteins | sample 1539321 | NCBI WGS metagenome assembly ODAI01 (sample SAMN02144231, study PRJEB22623) | gut metagenome | biome: sheep rumen | host: Ovis aries | place: New Zealand
CCTCCATTTGGATCAAATGTTACTATTATTTCTTCTGTTTCAGGATCAGTATATATTGCATCTCTACCTTCTCCATATAATTTAAAGATAAATGATTGATTCTGAGTTGAAGTAGGATTATCTTGACTACCATCTAAATAGATATATAAGAAATACTCTGAATTAGTACTTGTTATTAATTGATTACTTGCTAATGTAATAGTATCTCCTTCTTGTTTACCTTGAAAGTTACCATGAGATATTTGTTCTTCATCTAAATATAATTCCCATACAAAAGTAGGGTCTGCTAATGCTTCTGGGAAATCATATAATTCTAAATATAAATCCATTGAAGCATTATCATTAATATCACATAGATTAGATAAACTAACATCTATTTCTTTTTTTAGCCCATTTTCTTTATTAGAAACAGGTCTTAAACCATAAGCATTAATTGTATTACCTCCTTGAAATACTATTTCAGGAGCACATACTCTACCATTAACCAAAGCATTAATTTCACTAGCCCATTCGAGCCATGCAAAAGTACCTCCAATTAGTAAAAGTACAAATGCTACTATAGATATTACTATTATTTTACTTTTCTTACTTAAATTCTTTATCTTATTCATTATATTCACCCTCTATAACTCTAGAAAAAGTGATAACTATTAAAATAATTAATCTTCATAATTATCACTATCATATCTTCTATTAAAACTCCCCAGTAATATGTACACTATCAGCAGTTATTACTGCATTAAAATGATTAGTACTATTAAAATTATCATTATTGATTTTAGATCCATCTAACCATATGTAAATATTAAATGTAAGTAAATTAGTACTCAAATCATAAGCATCTACTATCTTATAAGGAGTACCTATCGTAGCAGTACTAAAGTCACCACTATAATGATTAATAACATTACTAGAAGTATCAATAACATCAACATCATAAGATAATGCCCCTAGTGGTATTCCTACTACTTCTGTAGGATTAATATATAAATTAATAGCTCCATCCACACTACCTGTTCTTAACTTAGCAGTTACGTTTTCCATTACTCCACCACTTCTAGTCGCAGATGGTATCAATACACCAGTTAAATTAGATTCACTAATATTATAATCAATATCTAATTTACCAGATGTACTTTCTACATTGCCGCCATTAGTGGAAAATCTAAAATAAGCATAAGTAGCACCTGCTACTAAAATAATAATAACAAGAACTCCTAATATCGAAATAATTAATTTTTTCTTTTTATCCATAAATAATTACCTCTTCTTCATCATTGAACTAACTTCAATATTAGCTCCAAAATGTTTACCCATTAAACTATTCTGACTAACCCCAGAATCTTCAAGCCATAAATATAATGTACAATTATAATTTTGTGAGTTAGCATTATTATCTATATAAAATATATTATTACCACTACCAGTTGTAGATAAACTAGCAATAGTATAAGAATTACCAGTAAAACTACTAGCAGTACCATTAAATATCTGACTATTACCAGTTACACTATGTATGCATTCAAGCCTATACTTAAAATCACTTACTTTTAAATCATTATCAATATCAATATTAGATAATATAATATCAGCACTAATATCATAATCATTAATAATAGCATTATTAGGAGTTAAAGTAAAAGTAGTTTTACTAGCCATAGTTTCAACATCACTAGAAGATATTGGTACACCAGTATTAAAATCAACATAATCAGAATTATTAAACACCACGTTAATAGCATTACCAATATTACTAGTAGTTCCACCTATACTACCACCACTAGTACTATAATAAGCATATGTAGCCCCAATTACAGTAACAAAAATAATAGAAATAGTAAAAGTTAAAACTAACAATAACTTCTTAAATTTCACTATAATCACCTCTCTATTATTTATAATCTAATAACATAATATCATATTTTTTTCTACTTTACAACCTCAAAATACTATTATTTAAAAAAAACTCCTTACAACAAGTAAAGAGTAAAACCTATAATTCTAAATTATGATATACATTCTGAACATCATCTAAATCATTTAAAGCATCAATAAGATTACATGCTTTCTCATAATCTTCACCATCAAGAGATATATAATTATTAGGAACAAAAGTAACCTCACTAACAATAAATTTATCATATCCCATATTAGCTAAATTATCTTTAACTTCAATAAAATTATTGGGATCAGTATATATAGTATAACCATCTTCTTCAGATATAAAATCTAATATGTCTAAAGATAATACATCTTCCATAAGTTTATCTTCATCAAATTCCTTTTCAAGTACTAATACACCTTTTCTTTCAAATAAATAACTAACAGAACCATCAGTGCCAAGATTACCACCCTTTTTAGTCAAGGTACTTCTTACAAAACCAGCAGTTCTATTCTTATTATCTGTAAGACAGTCTATCATAATAGCTATACCACTAGGACCATATCCCTCATATCTAATAGCCTCATAACTCTCATCATTACCCTTGTTTTTAGCCTTATTAATAGCAGATTCAATATTAGCTTTCGGCATATTCTCTGCTTTAGCTTTCTCTATCACCATTCTTAAAGCCGAATTATTATCTGGATTAGCATCCCCACTCTTCGCCGCTACATATAACTCTTTAGCTAGTTTTTGAAATACTTTACTTCTTTCACTATCAATAGCACCCTTTTTTCTCTTTATCGTCGACCATTTACTATGTCCTGACATAAAATCCTCTCCTTTTAACTATCTAATATAATAATATTTTTTTACATCTTAGTCAATAACTTAACCAAGATAATTTAATAAAACCGGTCCAAGTATAATAAGTAAAATTAAAGGAATAAAGAAAAATACCGAAATAACACTAATTTTAGTAGGTATTTTAGATATAGCACTTTTAACCTCTAAAATTCTTTTTTCTCTCAAATAATCAACCTGGTTATACATCGTATCAATTATACTACTACCATACATATTAGCCTGCGTAAGAGTAAGAATAATATTATTAATATTATCTGATGGAATATATTTTTGCATATCGTTCAAACTCTCTGTCAAACTTTTACCAAACTTAGTCTCTCTCAAAGCCTCTTTAAATTCATTAGATAACTCACTATCAATACTACTAGTCGTCATCGATATAGCTTCCGCTAAATTTCTACCTGTTTGTAACGAAAGAGTAAGCACTTCAAAAAAATATATAGCTTCATTATCAAGTCTTTTACTCCTTAACTTAATCTTATTATCCAATAACACTCTTTCAAATAAGAAATAATAAAAAATCGTAACAACAATACCAACAATATATCCATATTTAAAATTACTAAATATAATTATAAATAAAAGTATTGATGTAATTATTCTAATACAAAGAAAAGATTCAGCATCATACTTAGATTCTAATCCAAGTAAATTAATTTTATTATCAATTTTATCTAATAATTTCTTATTAAATAAATTTCTAATAATATTATTTTTCTTTTTCTTTCTTCTCATTACTGCACCTCTATTCTTAGTATTTTTCTAAGAAGAAACACATATATACTAAACATAATAACAATAATAAATATAATCATATAACCAAGTGGAGAACTAAATAAAGGATCAAAATAATTCCTATTTAATATATATATAAACAAAGTAAACACTATTGGTACTAAAAACAAAGTATAGACAACCATTTTAGGAGCAGAACTAATATTCTTAACCTCTTCATTTAATTTCTTTTTATCAAATAAAGTTCTTTCTATCGAGGAAAAAACTTCGACTATATTACCACCAGTCTTATTAAGAATTGTTAAAGAAGAACTTAAATAAACAGCTTCCTCAAATCCAACCCTTTTAGCAAATCTATCAAAAACCGTATCAACAGATAATCCAAACTTCATATCCAAATACATCTTCTTAAATTCATCATTAATCGGTTCCGGAAGTTCATCACCTGCTATTTTGATAGCTTGAAGAGTACTCTTACCTGCCTTAAAAGCATTATTCATAACAATAACCGCTCTTAATAGTTCATTCTCAATAAGCTTAGTTTTCTTTCTATAATAAAAATAATAGTAAATATCTAATATATAATATCCAATAAAGAAATTAATTAAATATCTAAATATACCAAGTCCTCTATAATTAAAAATTTGAGAAAAAACAGCGAGGAATAAAAATATAATAGCAATAATAAATTTATTTGTAATAAAATCAATAGACTCAATCTTATCCCTTTCCATATATCTAATATATTTATCATATTTTTTACTTCTTTTCCTAAAGTAAACAACTCTTTTCATATACGGTCTTAAATTCCTAATAAAAGATAAATATTTATTAACAACTCTATCCGTAAAAGAAATATTAGTATCCTTAATAGGTTCAATACTATAATGACTAATTCTCTTAATCTTTTTATTAGCCAAATAAGCTCTTAGTATCAAAGCAATAATTATAATAACAAAAATAACAAATATTATTTCTAATACTAATAAAATCTTATTATTCATAATTATCACCCTTCCAATCTATTTAAATATATCTTTAATATTTCCAAAACCCTTTCTTTCTAGTTTTTCAAAAACTAACGGTATCCTTTTATAAACACCAAACTCACCCATAACACTACCATCATTAGAAACACCCTTTTGTTTAAAAGAGAAAATTTCTTTCAAAATAATATTACCATCTTTCATACCTGAAACCTCACTAATAGAAGTAATCTTTCTTTTACCATCAGACAGTCTATCAATCTGAACAACAAGATCAATAGCATTTTCAATATATCCCCTAACAGCGGATACCGGTATTTCCATCTCATTCATAAGTATCATTGTCTCTAATCTATTTATTGAATCCACTGGATTATTAGCATGTAAAGTCGTAATAGAACCCTCATGTCCTGTATTCATAGCCTGCATCATATCAAAGGCCTCTTTGCCTCTAACTTCTCCTACTATTATTCTATCAGGTCTCATTCTAAGAGAGTTTCTAACTAAATCTCTAATCGTAACTTCTCCTTCACCTTCGTAATTAGTGCGTCTTGTTTCCAACGATATAACATGTTTCTGATGAAGTTTAAGTTCTGCTGCATCCTCTATTGTAATAATTCTTTCATCTTCTCCTAAAAAACCTGATAAAACATTAAGAAGTGTTGTTTTACCACTACCAGTACCACCAGATATTACAATATTAAGTTTAGCCTCCACACTAGCCTCCAAAAACCTAGCCATATTAACTGTAAGACTACCTAATCTTAGAAAGTCTTCAATACTTTCTAATTTTTTATTAAACTTTCTAATCGTAAGTACCGGTCCTTTCAAACTAAGAGGTGGAATAATAGCATTAAGTCTTGATCCATCTCTAAGTCTAGCATCAACCATTGGATTAGCCGCATCAATTGTCCTACCAAGAGGTTGTACAATTCTTTGAATAGTTCTTATAATGTGTTTGTCATTAATAAATGAAACAGTTTCATCCTTAGAAATCTTACCGTCTATTTCAACATACACTTCATTTGGAGCATTAACCATAATTTCCGTAATCGCAGTATCTTCAAGCAGCGGTGTAATAGGACCATATCCCATAATCTCATTTTGTATTAAATTAAATATATGCCCCCTTTCCAAAGTACTAAGATCATAACCAGTAAGAGTTTTATCAATTTCATTATTAATATAATCATCAAGTAACTCATCACTAGGAATATTCTCTTCAATCAAATTTTGAACAATCTTAACCCTCAGTTCTTCAAGTAAACTTTTATCATTAAATATCTCATAATCCTTAACATCCGAAGTAGAAGTAATTTTAGGCTTAACCTCAAAAGCCTCTGTCAAACTTTTTGTAGCCATTATTTTTCCTCCTTCATATGAGAGTCATCAATTAAATCAAGAGCAAGTTTTTTCATATGCGAAATATCCCCAGAATGAAAAGTATTAATACTCTTATTTAAAGTAAGAATTTCACCATTCATAACATATTTATCAATATTTTTTATATAAAAATTTCTTGATATCGTATAATCAATATTACCACCAATCATCGTCCTAATATCATACATACTCATATAGTCTTTACCAGTATCCCTAGAATTATTAAGTAGTACTAAATAATTCTTCTTATCGGTGTCCTTAAATATACTAAGAAGACTCTTCATATTCTTAAAATTAACTAAATCATTAATAAGAACAAATAAAGTAATATAAGAATAATCCATAACCGTAAGATTAATTTCATCTAAAACATGATGCGTATCTACAAGTACAACATCATATTCCTTTTTAGCCAAGTCAAATATAATTGGAATAAACCTGCTTTCAATCTTCGTAGCTTCTCTCGGATCTCTTGGACAAGAAAGTACATCAATACTCCTATTATATGAAGTAACATAATCTTTAAGCGTAGTAAACCTATTATTAGCCATACTATCAATCATCATAAAAATATCTTTTTTATTTTTAATATCAAGTGATACTGCTACTCCCCCAGAATATAAATCCATATCAATAATTAATACCTTTTTATCCATTAAAGAATAAATACCAGCCAAATTAAGTACAGTAGTAGTCTTACCAACCCCACCATTAACTGAAGAAACACTAACAACTTTACCAGCCATACTATCACTTAATCCTCTCTATATTCTTTTCATTATTAATAATAGTTCCTCTATATTTAGATCTAATTTCTATTAAATCCAAACTAATATTCTTGCCAAAAACACTCTTAATATTTTTATCAAGTTCAATATCTATCGTATTATCTTTAATAATAACCGATATATTATTTAAATTATCACTATTCTTTAGTATATAAGAAATAACACCATTTTCATCAATACTATCAATATTATCAAGAGCATATTCACATGCTAAATAACTAGTATTAGAAAGTCTATTTTTTTCATATAATGCTCCCGCTACATCATATATAAGTACTAAAATAAGTAAAATAATAGGAATAATAAGTACAAACATAACTAGAGATTGACCTTTATTATTAAGTAACATTTGGAATATTCCTCTCTATTTCTATCTTATATGGATTACCTAATATCAAATTTAGTCCTGGAGTCATAACACTAATATTCTCTGATAATTTAATTTTAACAAAGTCATTACCATCTTCCTTGGTAATCAAAACATCAGAATACATACTATTAATTTCATCTATATTTTTACCATTCTTAATTAAAGTAACTACATCAATACTCATATTCTCAAGTTCATTTTTTTTACTCATAATAAGACCAAAATCTATAATAGCAAATAATATAAGTATAAATAAAGGTAAAATAAGTACAAATTCAATTAAAGCTTGACCCTTTCTATTCATAACTATTCTCTCCCTATTATCACTACAATTATACCAAAAAGAGTAAAAAAAAGAAAGACATATTTTATCTTTCTTTTGATTTTTTACTATTATTATCATTCTTTGCTTCTTTAACACTATTATTTTCTTCTTCATCCTTCTTGAAAATAAGATATAAAAGGCCAAGAACGACTAAAACAATAAGTACAATAATAACAACCTTTTCCGTAATACCAGTATTTTCTTCTTCTACTACCGCATCATCTTTAGCAGTTTCTTTATCTACTAGTACTTTATATTCCCTAACACTGCCGTCTTCCGCAGTAACCTTAATAGAAACAACATTTTCCCCTTCTTTAAATTCTTCATTACCATTAATCTCTACTCTTGAACGATAATCTTCTGCTACTGCTGTAATATCTAAGAATCTAACATTAGATTTAACTTTCAATTTATATTCTAAAGTATTCTTATTAAAATCAATATCAAAATCCTTAATATTAAGAGATTTCAAATAATTATTTGAAGAATATACATAGTATACAATTGGAAGAACAGCAGGAGTCTCTACTACTTCTTCAACCTCCTCTGTACTAACTTCTTCTTCATTAGAAGCATTTACCACTCTAACAACATTAATCGTATAAGTCTTTTCTTCGCCACTAAGAGTAGTAACAACCACTGTAATAGTCATATTATCGCTGTCAATAGTATAACTAGATAATCCAACAACTTCATCATCTTCATTAAATAATGAACCAGATAAAGTAATTTCTGTAGTACCTTCAGGAACAGTAAGCGTATATTCCATAGTCTCACTATCAAAATCTTTATCAAATTCTCCAACATCACTGCTTAAAGAACTAAGTCCAGTCTCATTAGGAATAACCTCGATGCTAAAAGTCAAATCCTCAAAATCACTAATAGTTAAATACTTAGCAAGTTTGCCACTAATAGTAACTTCACCAGTACCTTCTTCTAAAGCTTCAAAAGTAATAGTTAAAAGCACTCCCTTATCTTCACCATATTCATTACCAGTAGCAACAAATTTACCTTCATCATTATTAACACCAGTAAATTCACTAAATTCCACATTAACTACTTTTAAATTATCACTAGTAGTAATAAGCCCCTCAATACCATCAATAAAGTCTTCACTAATGATAGGATTACCATCTTCATCAATTAATTCTTCAAGTACTTCATTAGAAACAATAACCTCTACATCAAAAGTATCACCCTTTTTAACCTCACTAGGAACCTCTCCTAATTCAAGTTTTAAATACTCATTAATTTCTCTTGCGGTATCAATATCAGCTTCTTCTTTTAATAACTCACTAACAAACATAATATCTTCTAAAGTAAGTTCAGTAAATTCTCCCTCTACTATACTTGGAGCGCCTTTTTCAATTAAAAGATTAATAAGTTCTTCAGGTACCTCTTCTTCATTGATATAAGCATTCATTAACACTTCTAAATCTTCCAAAGTAAATTTTGTCTTTTCTTCAGGTATTTCATCTTCTCCAGTAGTAGGATCTTCAGGATTTACCTCAGTGTTATCATTATTTTCTTCTCCATTATCTAAAGAATTATCCTCAACATTTTCCTTATTTTCTTCAGAGTCTTCTTCTTCACCAGTAACATCATCATTCTCTGTAGGAACCTCTTCTATAGTTTCTTTATCTTCTTCCTCAGTTTCATCTTCATCAACTACTGGTTCGGTATTATCATTAACAACAGGTTCTCCATTGTCAGTTACTTCTGCTGCTAATACAAGTGTAGCATTAGATAATTGTGAAAAAACAATTGTCAATGCTAGAAATATCTTAAATATGTTTTTCATTTTTTTCATCATTATCATCCTTTCTTTCTATATAAACATAATTTAATTTATAATTATTTATCAAAATCCCCTTATTAAAACACCTCCCAAAGAATAGATAATAGTTTTCCCTTCCTATCATCATCAAATAAATTATAGCACGAAAGTTCTACAATTTTAGCAAATTTGACACTTACTTGACACTTTTTCTATATTTTTTTAAAATTTTCTTCATTTTTTTATATATTTCGTACTTCTTTTTCTTGACTAAAAATAATATAAATTATATAATACTATTGCTTAGCAGCGGATATTCTAAATATTTAATAATGTGTCATTTATAAGTAACTATAGCTGCATAGCGAAAGTATAATAAAGACACCCTATTAAATATAGAATATACCTTCTAAGAGAAGGAGGAGAAAAAAATGGCTAGATATACAGGCCCAAATAACAAACAAGCAAGAAGAGTATCATTTTCAATCTTAGAAAATGGTAAAGATATTGCAAAGAGACCTTACGGTCCAGGACAACATGGTAAAGACAGAAAAAGAAAACCATCAAACTACTCAATTCAGTTAACTGAAAAACAAAAAGTAAGATTTATGTATGGTATTTCTGAAAAACAATTCAAGAAATTAGTAAATGATTCAGCAAAAATGAAAGGTGTACATGGTGAAAACTTACTTATCCTATTAGAAAGCAGATTAGATAACTTAGTATATAGAATCGGATTTGCTACTACTAGAAGAGGAGCTAGACAACTAGTTAACCATGGACATATTACTGTAAATGGTAAAAAAGTTGATATCCCATCATACAGAGTAAAACCAGGAGACACTATTGCCATTAAAGAAAACTCTTCTGATCATAAAGGAATCGAACTTGCATTATCTAACAAGATTAAAAGAGTTGATTTCATTAATTATGATGAAAAGAAGAGAGTTGCAACTTACGTAAGATATCCTGAAAGAAGCGAATTAAATGCTGATATAAATGAATCACTAATCGTTGAATTCTATAGTAGAGTCTAAGTACTCTACTTTTTTTATATCAAAAAAATCTCCATTAAGGAGATTAATAATTATATTGACTCGTAATACCAAAATAATTCTCTAATGTTATCCAGTCACCATTATTATAAAGTTTACTAGCTAGTTCAGTACCAACATATCTAAAATGCCAAGACTCATACTTATACCCCGTTTCATTAGTTTTCCCATTAGGGTATCTAAGTATAAATCCATATTTCCAGCAATTAACACTTAGCCAATTAGCTTCTGGGGTTCCAATAAAAGTATCATCAACTTGATTAACATCAAAAGCAAGACCTGTCTGATGTTCCGAGTGACCTGGTCTAGCTGAATAAGTATCTGCTACTTCTTTACCATCATAAGAAACATAATTATTATAAATAATTTTCTGAGTATTATAAGATCTAAAACCACTCGATAAATAAATATTAAGACCAAGTGCTTTAGCATCCGCAAACATCTTATTCATATTACTTCTCGTCTCACTAGTAATATCCCCGGTATAATATGTACTAGGTATAGAATAAGTCTTATTAACAATAAGAACACCGTCAATATAAGTAATACCATTCTTTGTATATCCCTTAAAACCTTTCGAAGTAGTAAAATAACTAATACTATCATTAGAAATATTCTTAGCTATTTCTTTTTTCTTAGTAACTTCTAAAATAAATTTTTCTTTCTTAATATTACCACTACTATCTTTAGCTACATAGTATAGTTCATATTCACCTACATTATTAAAATCATATTCCCCTTCAATAGTGACATCTATCTCTTCATTAGAATTATCACTAACTTTAACACCATCTAATAAATCAATTTCTACTCCTTCTGTCGTACTAAGTCTATCCCTATAATCAATACTAGGTTCTTCCCTATCAACAATATCAATATCATAAGTAAATTTTTCTATATTATTAAAATAGTTCTTAATCTTAAGTACAATCTTCTTCTTACCTATTATAGAAGTATCAACATTTTCTTTATCACTAATAATAGTACCATTCTTAACATTCTTAATATAATCATTATTATATACTTCATCATTAATATTAACTACTCTATCACTTACTAAATTAACTTTCAATTTCTTAGAATTATAAAATAAATATCCACCTATTCCAAGTATTAAAAAAGCAAAAATAATAATAGATACAATAATTATTTTCTTTTTTTTATTATTAACCTTTTTGTAATTAATTTCCTTCATATTTATCAATCACCACATAGATATTATAATTGTTTTTAAATAAAATAGCAATATATTGCCAAAGTAGTAATAAAAAGACAGTTATAAAAGTAACATATTTACTAAAATCTATTAATTTTTTTATCATTCCATATTGATTGCAGAACAAAAGTTTGCTATAATTATATAGGAATATTTAGTTATTGAGTGTCTACCTCTAATCTTGAAAAGGAAAGGAGGTTTGATTGAATGAAAACTAAGACTTTTATAATAAAAGTACTAAAGCTCATTACTATCATTTTATTTCTCCTTATCATTATGATAGTAGTTATAAAAAAATGACACTTAATTCTCATTTGAATTAAATGTCAAACCAATTAATTTTGGGTAGGCATTCAACATTGCAAAACTGAATGTTCCCTTTTTTATTTTATGCTATTTTTTCCTTCAAATACATAATACCATAAAATTCATATTTTTGCAAATATTACAATCTTCTCGAAAAGTTCGAGATTTCTATCAAACTGGTGGCTCCAGCGGGAATTGAACCAGCGACACAAGGATTTTCAGTCCTCTGCTCTACCGACTGAGCTATGAAGCCAAAATAAATGGCGGTTCCGACGGGAGTTGAACCCGCGATCTTCTGCGTGACAGGCAGACGTGATAACCACTACACCACGGAACCATTGGTTGCGGGAGAAGGATTTGAACCTACGACCTCTGGGTTATGAGCCCAGCGAGCTACCGAGCTGCTCCATCCCGCGATAAATTTACATGGCGGAGGAAAAGGGATTCGAACCCCTGCGCTGCTTTCACAACCTCCCGGTTTTCAAGACCGGTCCCTTCAACCAGACTTGGGTATTCCTCCATGATTGGTGCCTGAGGTCGGACTTGAACCGACACGAGGGTTGAATCTCGCAGGATTTTAAGTCCTGTGCGTCTACCTATTCCGCCACTCAGGCATATTTTTTCGTTGACTAGTTAATTATATAACATTTTTCATACTTTGACAACCATTTTTTTAAAATTTTTCTTAAAAATGTGATTTTTCATTGAAAATGTTACATAAAAAAGGAATTAATTTTTAATGAAAATGTTACATCAGAAACTAGTAAAAAAAACTAGTTTCTTTTTTTGAAATTTTTAGTGAAAATGTTACATAAATATTGTATTATATTTA
>ODAI011480634.1_pt1 | contig 12521 bp, 12 predicted proteins | sample 1539321 | NCBI WGS metagenome assembly ODAI01 (sample SAMN02144231, study PRJEB22623) | gut metagenome | biome: sheep rumen | host: Ovis aries | place: New Zealand
TACCATCAAGTAATGATAGTTCTGGTGATAATACTTACATAGTAAAAAGTGGCGATAGTTTATGGAATATTGCAAATAGACTTGGAACAACGGTAAATGAATTAAAAGCGTTAAATAACTTAACAAGTAATAATTTAAGTATAGGTCAGGTACTTAAAGTACCATCAAGTAATGATAGTTCTGGTGATAATACTTACATAGTTAAAAGTGGTGATAGTTTATGGAATATTGCTGGTAGATTTGGAACAACGGTAAATGAATTAAAATTATTAAATAATTTAACAAGTAATAATCTATCTATAGGACAGGTACTTAGAATTCCTTAAGGATTAGTTTATGTTTTTTACAAGGTCAAATTTAAAGCCTTGTTTTTTCATTTCTATAATAAATGATTCTAAGGCTTCATAGTTTCCTTTATTGTTTGGATGTATCAAGTATATAGCTCCATTATGATATCTTTTAGTCATTTCGGATAGTGCTTTTTCTTTTGTGAGAGTTCCAGAAAAATCATTGTAGTTCGCACTATAAAAGTATGTCTTATATCCTAAGTCTTTCATTATTTGGAGGTCTCTAAAACTCCATTCCCCTCTTGGATCTCTATATACTTTATCTATTTGTTTGTTTGTAATTTTGTAATAAGCATTTTCTACTTCTCTAATTTCTGATAAATATTTATTAAAATTTTCTCTGGTTGCTAGGGAAGGCATGTTTTTGTGATGATATGTATGGTTTCCTATAGAATGGCCTTTCTCACTCATTTGTTTTATTAATTCTGGATTTTTTTCTATATAATTTTTACATAGGAAAAAAGTTCCTTTTATGTTATTTTTATTTAAAACATCAACTATTTCTTTTACATATGTTTCATAGCTTCCTTCGTCAAATGTCAAATAAATTGTTTTATTGTCTGGTCCTAGAAAAAAGGCATTATAATTTTTTAATTCATTAATATCAGCTCCTCCTGCAGGTCTTGTTTTATCTAATTTGTTTCCACTCCACCAACCGCGAGATGTATTATCGATATTATCGTATTCATCTTTGTATGTTATTTCATTTTTGATTTTAATAAACCTATGTGCTTCAGCTTTTTCATTTTTATTTTTTACTGTATATATTAATTCATATGTTCCTTCTTTTTCGTAGTTAATCACGCCTCTTATTTTAACTTTTTCATTTATATTTTTATTATTAAATTTTGCTTTAAAACCTGGTTCTTTAAATTTTTGATTATTATTAAGCTTTATTATAGTTTTTCCTTTTAATTCTAATTTTATTGTATTATGCTTTTTTATTTTACATATTATTGGTGTTAATAGTAATGTAAAAACTAATAAAATAATTATTTTTTTATTCATATTTTCCTCCTAAAAAATTATACTAATTTTCCCTTTATTTATGATTTTCAGATTGAAGTTTTATTAAAAGTAATATATAATTAATAATAGAGGTGAGGGGCTTTATGAAGATTGTGAAAAATATTAATTCGTCTATTTTTAGGGAATATGATGTAAGAGCTATATATGGTGAGGATTTAAATGAAGATGTTGCTTATACTATAGGTAAAGCTTTTGGTACTTATGTTAAAAAGATGGGTGAGAGTAAGGTTTTGATGGGACATGATAATAGAGATAGTCACAGCGTTCTTTATCCTAGTTTAATGCAAGGTATTTTAGATAGTGGGATTAATGTTTTATCTCTTGGCTTAATCACTACTCCAATGCATAATTTTGCGAAACTTTATTATAATGTTGCTTGCGCAATTATGGTAACGGCGAGTCATAATCCCCGCGAATATAATGGTTTTAAAATATCTACTAGAATAGATGATTCTCTTTATGGTGAGGAGCTTCAGGAATTTAAAAGATTTTTAGATAAAGGTGAGTTTGATGATGGAATTGGATATGTGTATGAAGAGAATATTATGCCTGCATATTTTGATGAACTTAAAAAATCAATAAGTTTAGGCGATAGGAAAATAAGAGCTGTAGTAGATTGTGGTAATGGAACTGGAAGTATATTTATAGAAAATATTTTAAAAATGTTTAATATAGAATATGATTTATTATACTGTGAAAGTGATTCTAATTTTCCAAACCATGTTCCAGATCCTGCAGTTAAAGAAAACATGAAGGATTTAAGTGATAGGGTAGTAGAGCTTGGATATGATATTGGGCTTGCTGTTGATGGAGATTGTGACAGGTGTGGTATGGTACTTGAAGATGGTACTTATGTGCCTGCTGATTTAATTATGCTTTTGTTTTATAGAAGTATTGCTCCTCATATGAAAGTTAGAAAAGGTGTATTTGATGTTAAATGCTCTAAGTCTTTAATAGATGAACTAAATGTTTTAGGAATTGAACCTTTGATGAATAGAACAGGTGCTGTATACTGCAGAACTTTTGTCAAAGAAAATAATTTAGATTTTGGTGGTGAATTTTCTGGACATTTATTTTTTAGAGATAGATATTTAGGTTTTGATGATGGAATTTATGCAATACTTAGATTAATTGAAATTCTCTCTAAAACAAATAAAAAAGCTTCTGAATTATTTAACGGAATTAATGAGTATTATTCAACAGGAGAGGTTAAACTTGAAGTAACTGATGATAATAAGTTTGATATTGTTGGTAAGGTTATAGAGTACGCTTCTAAAAAGAAGTATGAATACAGTTTAATTGATGGAATTAGAATTAATTTTAAAGATGGTTGGGCTTTAGTTAGAGCAAGTAATACTGGTCCTAATTTAACTTTGAGATTCGAAGCTAAGACTAAAAAGAGATTAGAAGAAATTCAAAAAGAGATTAAGAAGGTTTTGGATAAGGTAATGTAAATTACCTTATTTTTATTGATAATTTTTTAAAGTTATTATATAATTTAGATATGCCGCAATAGTATAAAGGTATTACGAAGCAATGGTAATGCTTTAATCGGCGTTCGATTCTCCGTTGCGGCACCATAGTGATTTTTAGTTGAATTAATCGACTATATACAAATAAAAGGTTAATTTTGGTTAACCTTTTTTTATGTTTTGAAAAAAGTTGATTAGTTATAAAAATAATTAAGGAAAAGTATGAGATGAGAAAACATTATATAAAAAGAAGTTAAAAAACAGAAAAGGTTGGTGTGATAGGAGCTCTAAAATAACCAATAATAATAAAATATTAAGAATTAGATTTATTAAATAATATATAAAAATAAAATATGTTGTTATTTTACTAAACAAGTTATAAATGTTATAATAATAATCAATTAGTATGGGGTGATAATGTGTTTTTTATAGATGAACTGAAAAAAATCAGAAAGGATAATTATGGTAAAATTTCAATTTTCATTGATATGGATGGTGTAGTTGCAGATTATAGATTTGGTGAAGGAAAAAATATAGAAAACAATGTACCAGGGACTTACTTAAATAAAAGGCCTATAAATACTACTATTGATATTTTGAAAGAAGTTGATAGTAGATTAGATTTTGATATGTATATTTTAAGCTCATGTCGACATAAAGAACAAGCAATTGAAAAAAATAAATGGTTAAATAAGTATATGCCTTTCATTGAACAACAAAATAGAATTTTTGTCATTTCAAATACGTTTGAAGATAGGAAAATCTTAAAGATTAATAAGATAAAAGAAGTAATTAATAACAAATATGATAAAACTATAATGATAGATGATACACATGATATATTATTTTTAGCCATAGAAGAGCTAGGTGATAAGGTAATTCCATATCATGTGATTACATTGTTTGATTAGGAGAGGTAATTATGAAATACGATGTTATAGTAGATTGTTATACTGATGAACCTTCTGGACTTGGAGTTCCTCCGTTTTTAAGTGTTCATTCAAGGTATATTGCAGGAGCTTTAGAAGATAAACAAAGAAAATATTATTATTTAACAATTGATGATTTAAGATATAATGCTGGAGAACAGCATGAAGGTGATACTTATAATAAAAGAATTATCAATACAACAAAAAATAAAGATAATGTTGAAAAAATCTTGAATAACGCTGAACATATTTATGTTGTAATGGGATGTTTCGTTAAATATGAATATGTGTCTGCTGAGCCCCCTTCATTTTCAGAGGTAGAAAATTTATTAAAAAAATATGATTGTGATAAATTATTATTTTATTCATTAGGTGGTAATGAATTGACAAGAGAAAATATTAGAAGAACTGTTCCACAGGGATTATTTAAGGAAATAATCTTTGGTAATACGTATAATTATTTTATTGGAGAAAAAAATAATAAGTTTAAACCCAACTACAATAAGTTAAAAACGATTGCTGTTAATTCATCATCAGTTTTAAAACAATTAGATAGACCATTAGTTATGGAAATCGAAACAGCTACTGGTTGTAATCGTAAACCTGGATGTACTTTTTGTATAGAAGGTATGAGAGGACTACCATTACAATTTAGAGATATAGAAGACATTGTTGCTGAAATAAAAAGCCTATATGATAACGGAGCATTATATTTTAGATTGGGAAGACAGCCAAATTTTTATGCATATAAAGATTGTAATCCTGCCGAAATAGAAAAACTATTTCAACGAATTTGGGAAGAATGTCCAATGATAAAAACTCTTCATATTGATAATGTGAGTCCACATAATGTTAATACTCCTGAGGGTATAAAAATTACGGAAATAATTGCAAAATACACAACTGCAGGTAATATTACGCCATTTGGAATCGAATCTTTTGATCCAACAATAAGAGAATTATGCAATCTTAATGGTAGCTTAAATGATATTCATGAGTCAATAAGCATTATTAATAAATTTGGTAAAGAACGTGGAGATAATGGATTACCAAAATTATTACCCGGCATAAATATTATCTATGGCTTAGATGGTCAATCTGAAAAAACTTTAGATTATAATCTTGATAATTTTCAAAAAATATTAGATTCTGGTAATTGGGTAAGAAGAGTATTTGTTCGTAAACTTACTTCACCGTATGGAGAACAATTTGACAAATATACTCAAGATAAACTTGATGAATTTAAAAATTGGAGCTCTACAATTGAAAATAGTTTTACTATTCCTATGTTAAAACAAGTATTTCCTATTGGTTTAATAATAAAAGATTTAAGAATGGAAATGTATAAAAACGGTGATTCAATATTAAGACAAATGGCTACATGTCCTGTTAGAGTAGTTGTAAAAGGAAAAAAATTGGAATTAGATAATTTTTATTCTGTAAAAATTGTAGGTTATGTTGGTAATCGTACGCTACTAGGAGAAGTTATATGAAAAAAGTAGGTTTACTTATTCCTAAAACTAATCTAACTGTAGAATATGAGTTACAGTATTTATTTAATAATAATTTTTTTAATACTGATGAAATAACTTTTTATATTTCAAAATTAGATTATAAAACAAATTATAAAGAAAACAAAGAAAAGTTTTTGAACGATCTTGCAAATGATAGTAACAATAAAATTGCAGATTTAGAATATTTAAATGTTGATTATATAAGTTTTTTTTGCACATCTTCTGCAATTATAAACTCTGATATCGTAATTGATAATAATCCATTTAATGCTCTAATTGAAGAAGCTCATAAAAAAGGTATAAAAAAATGTTTATTAATAACACCATATGATGAAAACATTGGTAAAAATATTAAAAATGAATTAGAAAAAAATGGGATTGAAGTTTGCAAAAATATAAATATTAATCTAATTAGTACAAGTGATTATTTTGAGTTTGGTACAACTAAATTAAAAAAATTTATAATTGAGAACTATAAAGATGAATATGAGAATATAATTATCTCTTGTACTAATTTACCAACAATATCGCTTATTTCTGAATTGGAATCAAGGTTTAAAAATAATATAATTTCTAGCAATTCATGTTTATTTAATAAAATTAAAAAAGAAATGATTGGATGATAGTATGACTAAAGAAGAATTTAAGAAAATAATTTCTATTTGTTCAAGTATGCCAGATGTTAAAATAGATGTCTTTAAGAATCATGACAATAATATGTGGTGGCCACTTGAAATAGACGACTATAGAAAACGGTTATTGATTGCAGGTTTATCAACACGAATATCCTATAATATGATTAATAGTTATAGAAATGTAATTAATAAACTAAATGAATATAGTTACAATCAAATTAAGGCAATGAGTAAGGAAGATTTAATTAAAATTATAAAAGGACTAGGTCTTTCAAACACAAGATATATTTATATTGAATCAATGATTAACTTCATTGAAAAATATAACAATGAAATATTAGAAATGTCAAATGATGAATTAATTGAACTTATTGCTAAAAATGTATCTGGAGCTTCATATAAAGTCGCTCAGTGTTGTGTATTATATATGAGAGGTTATTATTGCGGAATTATGCCTGTTGATAGTGGCATGAAAGATGTTGAACTTCCATGTTTAGGATTTACTAAATATAATAATGCATTAGGTCACGATATTTTAAGAAAACAATTACAAGGGTTAGTTGAAAAAAATAATATGGAAGATATTATTTTGGAAAATGGCTACAATGAATTAAATATACCTGATTATAATAATGCAAGCTGGTGGGCCCATTTAGTTTTAATTTATTTTAAAAGACATTATTGTAATAAACATAAACCAGAAGAATGTCCATTAGCTAAAAGTGTAAACGTTGGTTGTAAATGTAAAAAGTAATTTAGGGGGAATAGAATATGATAGTAATAGAAGGATTAGATGGTGTAGGTAAAACAACTTTAGTTGATTACTTTGTGAATATGGGTATGAGAAAATATCATTTTGATTATGATGCTAAAAATATAGATTTATTTACTAAATATATGAAAGTATTAAATGATGAAACTGATACTTTAGTATTTGATAGATCTTTTATTAGTGAAATGGTGTACGGACCTATATTAAGAGATAATTGTAAATTATCATTAGATCAATATACAAGATTGTTACAAGAATATAAAAAACATGGAGCTGTAATAATTTATTTAACATGTCCAAAAGATATACTATTATCCAGAAGAGTAGATGATTTAAAAGATTATGAAATAATTGATAAGTATTATGCATCTTTAAACTCTAAATATGATGAAATAATGGAATATAGTAAAGATTATATAGATGTTTTACAATTTGATAGTCATGCTATGAGTAAAGAGGATATACAAGATAATACTAAGAGGTTGATTTTAAGATGATGGATGTGTGCTTTGCTGGAAATAGTTCAATCGATATAATAAGTAATTCAAGAGGGACTAAAAAAGTGTTTGGTGGAAGTGCTGTTTATAGTGCTTTTTCATGTAGAAGTGTTTCAAATAAAAACATAGGAATAATAAGTAATGTTAATAAAGAATTAAAAGCAATATTAGAGGATAAAAGAATCGAATTATTTGGTAACGTATTTGATGAGATAAATACATTTAGTATTAATGAGGATTTCGGTACTTGTAAATTTTTAAATATGGTAAATAATTCAATAGAGTTAAATCAAGAATTAGATGTAGATTATTTACACATTTCTTTTAGAAAAGGTGTAGATGTAGATAGTATTCTAAATAATTTTCAACTCAAATATAATCATTTATCAATTGATGTAATGATACATAGTATTGATAGTGTAATTGAAAGTATAAAAAAATATATAAATAAAATTGATTTAATTTTTTGTAATAGTGAAGAGTATCAAATATTAAAAGATAATATTATTGAATTACCTATAGTAATTGTCACTAATCAAGATAAACCAGTTGTAGTTATAGAAAATGATAAGAACTCTTGTTATAGTGTGCCACAAGGTGTAAATGTTACGTCATCAACTGGTGCTGGCGATACATTTATAGGAGGATTTTTAGCAGAATATTCTAATAATTGTAATTTTGAAAAAGCAATTAATAAGGGAATAGAGAATGCAAGTAATTCAGTAGTTGATTTTGGACCTATAAATCATGTGCCTGTATATAATTATATTACTTCAGTGAGTGAATTACCTAAAAATATTGTTGTTATTGGTAATTCATGTGCTGGGAAAACAACTTTTATAGATTATTTTAAATCATTTTATAATATTTATACTGATATTGATGATTTAGCACCATTGTTAGAAATGTTCATGATAGACGATGTTTCTTCAAGTAATGATTTAAATGAATTAAAAGAATTAAGAAATAAATTGTTGTTTATGAAAGATATACATGAACAATATATTGCTTCTTTTCCAAATATTGATCATTATTCAATTATTGCTAAAAACGGTAGTGGTCATGATATTATTAAACCTGAACTATGGGATATTATTCTTGAAAAATCAGTTAAAATATTAAAAAAGGATAATAATATTATTCAGTTCTCGCGTGGTAAAGATGAAGAATATGAAAAAAAATATGGTACTGATGTATATAATAGAAGTTTGGATATTATTATGAATCAACTTGTAAATAAAAATAATACAATTATTATTAATTTGGTTTCTAACTTGGAAACGAGAAAAAAACGAAATAGAATTAGATTTGAAAATGGAGGTCATTTTGTATCCGAAGACACTATGAACAATGTTTATAAATCTGATATTTTTAAATATGAACATGTTGATTCTAATAAAGGATTTATAAGTGTTGATGGTAGAAAGTATCCTGTATATACAATTAATAATGATAAAATGTTATCATCAATTGAATTACATGAATTTTTAAGGTATAATGTTAATGAAATATTAGAATATTATAGAGCATTTAAGGAGGATTTATTAAATGGATATGAAAAAAATACAGAAAGAAATATGGCAAAATAAATTAAACAAAGGATTTAACACTACAGATGTTAATAAAGAATTTTGTTTATTATATGGCGAAGTTGCCGAGGCATATGATGCTTATAGAAAAAAGAAAGAAGATTTAAATGAAGAACTTGCAGATATAGCTATTTATCTAATGGGATTATCAGAGATGCTTGGATTTGATTTAGAAACAGAAATTCTTAAAAAAGTTGAAAAAAACGCTAAAAGAATATATAAAAATGTTGATGGAGTAAATGTAAGAGTTAGTGATTAATAATATAGTTTTATTTGATTTACATTTTTAACGATTGGTGTTAGATTATATCATATTATTAATTATTTGTCGATAGCAAGTTTTAGGATACTTTTATTAGATATTGAGTAATTTTTCAATATTTTACGTTATAATTTAATCAGTTAGTAATTATTACTAAATCTATTTGTGCCATAAAAGTTGTCGTATTTCATCTTTTGTGGCACCATTTTAAAAATAACCGTTGTAAATCAACGGTTTTTATAATATAGGACTATTTTATGACCTTTATTTAATAATTTTATTGCGTCAAATTTTATTAATTTATATCTAAGAATAGTGATATAATATATATAGTTTGGAGGATTTAAAATGGAATTAAAATTAAATGTTACTGGTATGAAATGTGAAGGATGCGAAAATAGGATTAAGAATGTAGTAAGTGATATAGCTGGTGTTAGTAAAGTTGAGGCTGATTATAAAACTGGAGTGGTTAGTGTTTATTGTGATAAAGATTTAAAGAAAGAAATAACAGAGGTAATAGAAGATATTGGCTTTGAGGTAGTTAAATGAAAAAGATAATTTTATCTATAGGTGGTATGACTTGCAGTGCATGTTCTAGTGGGCTTGAGAAATATTTAAATAAGCAAGATGGAATTAAAAATGCTTCTGTTAATTTAGTTATGGCAACTGCAAGTATCGAGTATGATGAGAAAAAAACTAGTATTGGTAAACTCAATGAGTTTGTTAGAAAAGCTGGTTTTAAAAGTTTAGGTGAATTTAAAGAGGATAAATTAGATAATGATTTAAGTTATGAAAAATTAAAATTATTTATTTTTTCTTTTTTATTAATTTTTATAATGTATGTTAGTATGGGTCATATGATTAGTTTTCCTACTATTAGTTTTTTTGATGTGAAAATGAATCCGGTTAATTATTCAATTTTTTTATTATTAATTTCTATATTATTTTTAATATATGGTTTTGATATTATTAAAAGTGGTTTTATAAATTTAATTCATAAATACCCTAATATGGATACTTTAGTAAGTATAGGAGTAATATCTAGTTTTATTTTTAGTATATATAATTTATTTTTTGAAAAAAATTATAATAGTTTATATTTTGAGTCTGTGTGCACTGTAATATATTTTGTAAAATTAGGTAGGTTTATAGATAGAAGTAGTTCTAATAAAGTTAAAGATATTATTAAAGATTTGGTTAAAATAACTCCTGACTTTGCTTTTGTGAAAAAAGAAAATGATACTTTAAAAGTTACAATTGATGAGGTACTAAAGGATGATATATTAGTGTGCAGGCCTGGTGAAAAGGCACCGGTTGACGGTGAAATAATTAGTGGGAAGGCTCACTTTGATGAGGCTTTTATTACAGGTGAAAGTAGGGCTATTTTAAAAGAAGTTGGAGATAAGGTAATAGCTGGAAGTTTGAATTATGATGGGTATATAGAATATAAGGCATTGAAAATTGGAAGAGATTCTACTATTTCTGAAATTGTTAGGCTAGTAGCTGAGTCATCTAATAGTAAGGCTCCAATTGGAAGGATTGCTGATAAGGTATCTAGTATTTTTGTACCTTTCGTTATGATTATTTCTTTAATTACTTTTATTTTTTATTTATTCAATCAAAGTAGTATAGAGATATCATTAATTCATTTTGTTTCTATTTTAGTTGTATCTTGTCCATGTTCTTTGGGTCTTGCAACTCCTCTTTCTATAATTGTAAGTGAGGGTGCTTTATTAAAAAAGGGCATTTTAATTAAAAAGGGTGAGATAATAGAGACTATTAAAAATACTGATACTATTATTTTTGATAAGACTGGGACTCTTACATATGGTAAACCTAGAATATCTGAAATATATAATTTTAGTAATATATCTGATAAGAAATTGATTCAAATAGCAGGATCTTTAGAAGAAAAATCTAGTCATCCGATATCTATAGCTTTTGAAAGTTATATGAGGGAAAATAATATTAAGGGTCTTAATGTTAAGGATTTTAATAATGAAGCTGGATTTGGAATAACTGGAGACGTGGACGGGATGAAAGTTATTATAGGTAATGGTCAAATGCTTGAAAAAAATAATATCGATAATAAGCATTTGTCAATAGCGAAAAAGTTATCTAGTGAGGGTAATACAGTTTTTTATATAGTAGTTGATGGTAATGTTTATGCTTTAATTGGTGTTTGTGATATTCTTCGAGATGAAGCTAGAGATGTTATTAGTAAATTAAAAGATAAAGATATAGAATGTATTTTATTAAGTGGCGATAATGATGAGGTTTGCGGAAGAGTCGCTAATAGTTTAGGAATTGATAATGTTATTTCTAATGTGAGTCCTTCAGAGAAAAGCAAAATAATTAAAAAGTTAAAAGATGATGGAAAATTTTTAGTTATGTGCGGTGATGGAATAAATGATAGTCCAGCTCTTGTTTTAAGTGATATTGGAATTAGTGTTAGTGATGCAAGTGATATTGCAATTAATTCTGCTGATGTTATTTTAGTTAATAATAATTTAGAAGGCATTTTAAAACTAATAAATAAAAGTCATCAGACTTTAAGAATTATTAAGCAAAATTTATTTTGGGCATTTTTCTATAACGCGCTTATGATACCAGTAGCGATGGGATTTTTTGAACCTTTTGGAATTTATTTAAATCCAAGCTTAGCAAGTTTTTCTATGATATTTAGTAGTTTATTTGTTGTAATAAATAGTTTAAGACTCAGAAAATAGTAATTTTTACTATTTTTTTGTATATTTTCTTTTAAAAAATTCATTATAATTTTGGAGGGATAAAATGAAAGAAAATATAAATGCATTAGATGAAATACATAAAGGTGCTTGTATGGGAGTTGATGCTTTATCATTTGTTTTGGATAAAGTAGAGGATGAGGAATTTAAAAAAGAACTTAAAAAGGAATATAATGATTATAAAGCTATAGCAACTGAAATTGAAGAGATTTATCCAAAATATAACGATGATAAACCACATGATACTAATGTTATGAATAAAGCTATGACATGGTCGGAAGTCGAGATGAAAACTATTAATGATAAAAGTAATTCTAAAATAGCTGAACTTTTATTAAATGGTGTGAATATGGGAATTATTGAAGGAAGAAGAATTCTTAATAAAAAGAAGATAGATGATGAGGTTAGTAAAATTGTTTCTAAATATGTTACTATGCAAGAGAGAAGTGTAGATGTACTTAAATCTTATTTATAAATTTTTGTAAACAAGCTATATTTTCGAAAATATTACTTGTTTTTTTTTTTTTTTTTATGATAAAATGAAATTATAATAGAGTGAGGTAAATAAAATATGAAGATAAATAGTAAAAGAGAGCAGAGAAATTATATAATAATAGGACTATGTGCAATTCTAGTTATAATGGGTGTAGGGTATGCAGCATTTAGTCAGTTACTTATCATTAATGGTACAGCAAATATATCAAATTCATGGTGTGTGGGATTTGATA
>ODAI014697782.1_pt1 | contig 12521 bp, 10 predicted proteins | sample 1539321 | NCBI WGS metagenome assembly ODAI01 (sample SAMN02144231, study PRJEB22623) | gut metagenome | biome: sheep rumen | host: Ovis aries | place: New Zealand
GAAAGTCATTTTACTGACGACAGTGTTATGACTGTAGCTGTGTGCAGGGCTATACTCAATAACGGCGAAAATATTGGCAAGCTCGGGATACGTAAAAGAGCTTTTGAGTATGCGGCTCAGTACAAACAGTATTATTCCCGTTATCCACATGCCGGATATGGGAGCATGTTTGCACGTTGGGCAAAGGAGAAAAGCTACAGAAGGCAGTACAGCTATGCTAACGGAGGCGCAATGAGAGCAGTTCCTATTGGTTACGCATATGATGATATAGAACAGGTAATGCTGCAAGCTAAAGCAAGCTGCTATTATACTCACGCTCACCGCGAGGGTATCAGAGGCGCTCAAGCTGTTGCCTGTGCCGTATTTCTCGCCCATCACGGCGAATCCAAGAAGCTTATCCGCAAATTCATCACTGAAAAATTCCGATACGATCTTAATTATACGGCTGAACAAATACGTCCTGAGTATAGCTTTGACAGCAGCTGCGAATACTCAGTGCCGCCATCAATGGCTCTGCGGAAAAATCTCTGTAAATTTAAAAACTGTGATAAAAACGTTATGTTGTGAGCGGCTTGAAAATAGCCGCTCCGATTTTTTTACAGTATACAATGGATACTGTGCTATCTCATGCGTTGCAAGATACAGAGCCTTCAAGAGCGCTGTATCGCTTGGAAATACGTTTCTTTGCTTGTTCAGACGGCGATATGACAGCGGTACAAAGATATCATGGATATAGCAGCGGAGTTCTGCTACAGTTCGCCTTACAGAGGCTTCACAGCCCTCAAAGCCGTATTCAGCAACCAGTCGTTCATATATCTTATGAGCTGTATGGTGCTGCTTCCGTGGTGCTTCCTTATCAGATTCTATGCATTTTATTATGAAGGTTTTTACTTCATCGGTAATGATATCATTCTTCCTGCCGCTGCCGGGCTTTCGTTCCCACGGAACTGTCTGCCCTTCCCAGTATTTCTTTACTGTATTGCGTGATACTCCAAGTATCTTCGCTACACTATGAGCCAAACAGATTATATCCATGTTTCAGCATGACATCAGCAGCTCTTTTCTGTTTATATGTACATTGCTACCTGTCAGTTTGAGGTTTCAGTAAAAAAATGATTTCATTAAAATGGTATAAACTATAATATGTTTAGTATGAAACACCAAGGTAATAATTGATAATATAATTCCTGATAATTGACTTTTTTTGTTATTTATGTTATAATAGCTAATGAGGTGTATTAAAAATGATATATAAAGCCAGGATACCATTTACTAGTGAGAAAGGGCTGAAATACAGCTGGGCGTCATCCTCTGTTATGCATGGATTAATAATGGGAAACATAGATACAGAATATGCTGAAAGGATACATACTGAGCAGCTAAGAGTATTCAGTCAGGCTGTAAAATATGAAAACGACACGAATTACTGGACCATAAGTGTTTTCAGTGATGAAGCATACGAAAAGCTGTTAAAACCTGTACTTAATTTGTCTTCATGTGAAGTAACACAGAAAAATGATACGATATCATTAGGAAGTGCAGATATTATAAGTACATCTTATGAAAAGCTTTTTACATCCCATTACATATACTCTGAACCGTCAAAGTTTGTAAAACTGGAAACAGTAACGCCAGCCTCATTTAAAGTAAACGGCAGTTATATTAATATCCCAAGTCCTAAACTAATTTTATCAGGAATTGCAAAACGTTTCGACAAGGACTGTGATATCCACGAAACTATATATGATAATTTATTTGATGAGATAGAGCAAAAAATATCGTTCGCATCATTTGATCTGCATAGTTCCTCTTTTCCACTTGAAGGCATAAGAATACCTGCATTTAATGGCTCGGTAACATTGAAAATATCGGGGAATGAAACATTCTGCAAATATATAAATATGCTGTGTGATTATGCATCGTTTACGGGAATAGGCATAAAAACTGCTCTTGGAATGGGGCAGGTCAGATATTCAGTATCTGAAAAACATGATAAGGAGGAGATAATTTGAATGAAAAAACTGAACTGATGAAATATGTACTGCTTCACCATATCAGCAAGGAACAGACTTTTAATGCGAAGTATAGCAGACTGACCGAACTTGCGGAACAGATAACGGTACAGTTCAATAAATCATCATCGGAAGCAGATGCGCTTGAAAGTGCATTCAATAAAATGAACGGTCATGACGAACGATCGTTTTATGATTATAAAATAGTTGATAACAAGCTGTTTTTCCCTTCTGAAAATGCTAAAAAAGCTGAATTTGACAGCAAGAAATGCCTTGATGAGTTGTCAGAATATACTATCGGATCAAAGCTGTCGGATATTGATCATATGCTTGAAATATTCAAAAAATATACAGCTTTTCTGCCAGCTTCATACTTCGGAGAATACGGAAGTGAGATATCATATTTTGACCATATAAGAATGGTATGTGCGGTTGCCTCTTGTTTGTATGATCATTTAAATGAAAACAATTCGGAAGCTGTCCCTTCATTTGATGATATCAGAGACAAGGCTGTATTTATGCTATACAGCTTTGATACAAGCGGAATACAGAATTTCATTTATACCATTACAAGTGAAGGCGCACTAAAAGGACTTCGTGCAAGATCATTCTATCTGGAAATGGTAATGGAAGTTATAGTATCAGAATTGCTTGAAAGAACAGGAATGTCAAAGGCAAATCTGATTTATGCAGGCGGCGGACACGCTTATATTCTTCTTCCGAATACAGGATCGGTAAAAGCAGTAATCGACGGATTCATGGATGAACTGAGAACGTGGCTCATGGATACTTTCAGAGCTTCTCTTTTTGTTGCTGATGGAAGCAGCGAATGCTCTGCTGATTCGCTATCGAATATTCCGGAAGGCAGTTACAGAAACATATTCCGTACTATTTCCGAGAAAATCTCAAAGAAGAAAATGCACAGATATACTGCGGCTGATATTATCAAACTTAATACACCCCTTTCTCAACATGAAAGAGAATGCAGAATTTGTCACCGTTCAGACAGGCTGAACAAAGATAATAAATGCGGAATATGCAGTAATCTTGAAAAAACAGCTTCTGAAATACTGAGAAATGATTATTTTGCTGTCTGGAAAAATGCTGATGATACAAATAATAAACTTGTACTGCCATTCGGACTTTATCTTTCCAGTGAAACTCATGACAGCCTGATATCATGCTATAAACAAGGAAAAGAACCTTATAGATTGTTTTCAAAGAATAAGATATGTGACAGCTTTACGAATGCAGTCAGTATCTCAGTAGGCGATTATGCCTCAGCTGCAAATTTCGGAGAGCTTATTAAAAGTTCAAATGGTATAGAGCGTCTGAGTGTACTCAGAGCGGACGTAGACAATCTTGGACAAGCTTTTGTTTCGGGATATCCTGAGAAAATTATGACTCTGTCAAGAACAGCTGCATTTTCAAGGCTAATGTCAGATTTCTTTAAACTTTACATAAATGATATCTTGAAAAACGGACAGTTCCATCTGGATGATAACCGTGGATCATCTCCGAGAAATGCTGTTATCGTCTATTCGGGCGGTGATGATATATTCATAGCAGGAAGCTGGGATGATATCATCGGTTTTGGTATCGACCTTCATGAAGCATTCAGTAAATTCACACAGGGAACGCTCAGTATATCCGCAGGTATCGGTATGTATCACGAAAAATACCCGATCGCTACTATGGCAAGAAACAGCGGAAGTCTTGAAGATCACAGCAAACAGCTTGACGGAAAGAATGCGGTTACACTTTTCGATTATTCAAATCGCTATTCGTGGAATGAATTCATAAACAGCGTTATAGATGAAAAGCTGAAACTCATCAAAAAATATATGAAAGAGAATGATGAAAAAGGCAATTCTATGCTTTATCAGATGATGTCGCTGATAAGTGATATAAGCGAAGGAGAAAGACTTAATATTGCAAGATTTTCTTATTTCCTTGGCAGACTCAGACCTGATGAAGAAAAGAGCAGCGATCCTATAAAACAGCAGACCTATAAGAACAAACTCATAATTTATCAGGAATTTGCCGATAATTTCTATCACTGGATAAGAAATGGAAAGGACAGAGCACAGCTTATAACAGCTATCCGTCTGTATGTATACCTTAACCGTAAAAAGGAGGAAGAAAAAAATGGCGGCTTACAATCCGAATAATTATTATACAAGAAATAAACAGCCAAGACGACAGGAAGCTGAAATACCCAAATTTGACGTATCAAAGCTGAATGCCGACAATTATGTCGATAAGGCGGAGGAAATAATAAAAACACATAAAAATGCTATGGACAGAAATTCCATAAGTACAAGTCAGATAAGAAATCTGCTTGATCTTCTGAATGGTTTGAGAGAAAGACTTCGTACCGAACGTGTAAAAGAACTTACAGAAGATATGAAAGGACAGGTGCAGTATATAAAGCTGCGATTTGTATATGCCGCAGGCCGTGATAAAGACAGCAAGGGTGTAAGTGATTTTATTCAGAGAAGCGGAATGATAGCCTGCATTGATACTGTTAACGATTCAGTAAAGCAGTATGAACTTGTATGCAAATATATGGAAGCACTTGTAGCATATCACAAATACCACATCAACAAGTGATTGGAGGAGAAAAATATGTATTCAAAACTGATAATAAGCGGAAAAATAGAAACCATGACAGGTCTACATATAGGTACAGGAAATGCATATTCAGCTATCGGTGCTGCTGATTCTCCTGTTATACGTGATATAAAAGATCATCTTCCAATGATACCTGGAAGCAGTCTCAAAGGCAAGTTGCGTACACTTCTTGCGAGGAAATACAGTGCATCGGCAAAAAAGCCTGATGATGACAGTGATGACATTAAAAATCTGTTCGGTTCTATGAAAAAACGTGGAAAACTTATATTCAACGATATGTTTATCAGTCGTGAGTGTATCGATGAACTGCGTGAAATAGGCGTTTACAGCACTACGGAAGTCAAATTTGAAAACACAATAAACAGACTGTCATCAGTAGCAAATCCAAGACAGATCGAACGTGTTATAAGAGGCTGTGTGTTTGATATGCAGATAATATGCGATGTCACTGAGGAAAATAATGCTGAAAAAAACATTGGACTTCTGACTGAAGGAATGGCCCTGTTACAGCTTGACTATCTCGGTGGAAGTGGCTCAAGAGGATATGGCAGAATAGCATTCAGAGATCTTGATGTTAAATGCATATCAGGTGAGATAAGTGAAACCGTTTTGGATAAGTGCCGCTCTTTATTGAAAGGTGTTGAGGCTGAATGAAGTATAAAATAGTCAGACTCAGATTTGACGGAGATGTTCATTTCGGCGAAGGAATGCTTGAAACATCAGGGAGCAGTATATCAGCTGATATGCTTTTTTCAGCATTGTGCTGTGAACTTGCCGGTAGTGGAAAGACAGAGGATATTGAAAAACTTGTGAGCGAAGTCAGAGAAGGAAAGCTCAGGATTTCCGATACATTTCCTTTCAGCGGACAGACTCTTTACCTTCCACGTCCTTATATTTCCGTAAAAGCCGATAACGATGACGGTAATTCTGTAAAAAAGAAAGCATTCCGAAAGTTGAAATACATCCCGACAGAACTATATGAAACTTTTCTCAAAGGTGAATTTACATTTGAAGAATGCCAAAAAGCAGTCGATGATATTTCCGAAATAAGCGGATTTTCTCTTTATGAGCAGGTCGCTGTCAGAAGCGGAGAAGAAGATCCCGAGCCTTATTCGGTCGGCAAGATCAGATTCAGAGACAACAGCGGCTTGTGGTTCATTTTGTCGGCCTCTGATGATCTGCTTTTGTCCGAATATGAAGCTCTTATTTTTGCTGTCGGACTCAGCGGAATAGGCGGCAAAAGAAGTTCAGGATGCGGCAGATTCACTCCCGAATTCTGTGAAGTTCCCGGCTATCTGCTTGAAAAGCTTGAAAATGATAGTGGAAGTGCAGTTTCGTTATCTGTCTGCCTTCCTAAAAATGACGAAATTGAATCCATTATTGATGATGCTTCTTACAGCTTAATAAAAAAAAGCGGCTTCGTATATTCTGAAACATATTCCGATACACCGCATAAAAAGAATGATCTTTATGTTTTCGGAGCAGGTTCATGTTTTGGAAAACGTTTTGCCGGCGATGTTTATGATGTTTCGGGTGACGGAAAGCACAAGGTATACCGCTATGCCGTACCGATGTTCATGTCAATGGGAGGTAAGTCATGAAAAAATATTATACTCTTACAGTAAAGACTTTGGCTCCTGTACATATTGCATCGGGTAAGAAAATAAACAAGCTGGAATATGTATATTCCAAAGATAGTAAAACCGTCTATGTTATGGATATGATAAAGTTTTCCGGTTTCCTTGTGAAAAGAAAACTGACGGATGTTTTTATTAACCGTATACAGAGCGGAGACAAGACGTTTTCACTGGCTTCGTTTCTCAATGAAAAAGCGGTTACGGAAAATGAGTACAAACAGATTGCGGCATACAGCTACAAGAATGACAATGTTTCCGTATCGCCCAATCAGATGGAGATACAGGAGTTTGTCAAGGATGCCTACGGCTGTCCTTACATTCCCGGAAGCAGTATAAAAGGTGCGCTGAGAACATCGATAGCATATGACGAGATCATGAATCATCACGGTAAATATTCAAAGATATCACGCAATATAGCATCGGATTTCAATGATAACAAAAGAATGAATTCCTATGAAAACGAATTGAAAACAAATATCTTCCATACTCTGAAAAGAAAAACTAAAAGAAAAGACGGCGAGGAGATCGTTGACAAGAACGATATTCTGAATGACTGTATGGCGGGGCTTTTGATAAGCGATAGCCGTCCGATACCACAGGAAAGTCTGATCCTCGGAGAGAAGACCGATCTGCAGATAGACGGCGATACACATACAATAAATATTCTAAGAGAATGTATCCGTCCGGAAACGGAAATTGTTTTCGATGTTGCCATTGATGATGAGTTATGCAAATTCAGTGCTGAAAACATCAGCGACAGCCTGAAATACTTCTATGAGGATTATAACAATGTATTCCGCAGTATTTTTATTGATGAGGCAAGAGGCACAGTATACGAACCGGAAAAAGGCAAAAACAGCGAGTACATCTACCTCGGAGGCGGAACAGGATTCCCACTGAAAAGTGTTATGTATTCTCTTTTTGAAGACAGCGAGGAAGCAGCCGAGATAATCTCAAAAATGCTGGATAAGAGTTTTAGTTCTGCAGATCATAAGAGATTTACTATAAAAGAGGGAATTTCCCCTAAGGTGCTGAAATGTACGAAATATCAGAACAAGCTATACGAAATGGGAAGATGTGAAATAAGTTTTAAGGAGAAGAAAATATGAAAATACTCTTTTCACCTGTTGGAATGACCGACCCTGTATCCCTTGACATTCCGAAGGACAAGGGAACTTATCATGAGGGTGCACTTTTGCAGATATGCCGTCATTACAAGCCTGATCTTGTGTATATCTATATGTCAAAGGAATCTCTTGAACTGGAGAAAGAAGACCACAGATATCTGCACGGTCTTGAACTGCTGAAAAATGATACGGGACTGACATTTGAAGTAAAAACAATTGAGCGCCCCGAGCTTGTTGATGTACATATATTCGATTATTTCCTTGACGAATACAAAAATTTACTTAAAGAAATACGTGACGAGCATCCCGATGATGAGATATTTGTCAATGTATCATCTGGTACACCCGCAATGAAAAGTGCGTTGCAGATACTTGCTGCGGCAACCGATCTTAATGTAAAGCCGCTGCAGGTAAGTACAGCGAATAAGAGTGCCAATAATCCGAGAAAGTGCGATATAGAAACCGAATGGAAGACTAATCTTGATACTTCGCCCGAATCTCCGAGCCGTGTGGAAGAATCATCAAATAAGAATTTGCTTTTTGAGTTTAATAAAAAGCTGCTTATCAGTCTGATATATAATTATGATTATCATGCTGCAAGACTGCTTGCCGACAGAATGCAGGTATTCCTTTCCGTTGAATTCCGTGAGCTGCTCAATGCTGTGGTTCTGCGTTATGACCTGAAAACCGAAGATGCAAAGAAGCTGTTTGATAAATGCGGACACAGTAATCTTATGAAGAATAAGGATGTTGCTTCCGAGTATTTCATGCTGCTTGATCTGAAAGTGAGAAAAAGAGAGTATCTCGACTTCCTTCGTGCATTAACTCCGCTTGTGCTTGAAGTATTTTATGATATGACTAAAAAGGAACTGAAAACCGACCTTACAAAGTATACGGATCATCCACGTAACAAGTATAACTGGAACAACGGTAAACTGAGAAATTCGGTGCTTGACGGTAAGTTTGACCAGAAATCGCAGTATCACAATAATCCAAGACCGATGAAAGGCGGAACCTATCCGATAAACTATGTGCTTTCATGGCATATCTCAAATCTTGCCGAGAATCTAAGTAATGATGGTAAATTGGTGCGCAGGACAATAAAAATAAGAGAGTTTGAAGAAAAAGTTCGCAATTTAGCCGCTCACACCATGACGAGCTTCACAAAGGACGAGATAAAGACTAAAACAGGATGGTCTCCCGAAGATGCGGTCAAAGAACTGCATGATTATATAATGACCTATACTTCAATCCCTGTTGACAAAGATACACTTACAGTATATGACGAAATAAATAAAAAACTCATCGCATTGATCGGATGAGTATAAAGTAAAAGGCTGACGCTAAAAATAGCGTCAGCCTTTTTGTTTTCCGTCCCCGTAGGGGGTGTGAGTTGCAACTAGGCCCAGCTATGACGAGCTTATAGCCCGTATGTTTCCGTCCCCGTAGGGGGGGTGAGTTGCAACCGATTGTCTGAGAACAGGTATCAGCGGATACACGTTTCCGTCCCCGTAGGGGGTGTGAGTTGCAACATTATGAACATTGAAAAAATAAATAAACTTTATGAGTTTCCGTCCCCGTAGGGGGTGTGAGTTGCAACGCGCAATATCTGGTATAATATATATAGTAAAGGGTTTCCGTCCCCGTAGGGGGTGTGAGTTGCAACAGGCTTACTGTTGGGATATGGAGACCAACACAATGTTTCCGTCCCCATAGGGGGTGTGAGTTGCAACGCTTAAAGCTGACAAAAAATCTATTAGTATTAAGTTTCCGTCCCCGTAGGGGGTGTGAGTTGCAACCTCAGCTTTTAAACATCATTTCAACACACTGTGTTTCCGTCCCCGTAGGAGGTGTGAGTTGCAACATCCTTCCCGTAATCAATTATCCACGTGAAATGTTTCCGTCCCCGTAGGGGGTGTGAGTTGCAACATTGCAGAAATAAATAAAATACAAAACAAATATAGTTTCCGTCCCCGTAGGGGGTGTGAGTTGCAACCTAATATATTGTGGCAGAACAATGCGTCGGCACAATATATTGAAAAAACTTAAAAATATAAATATGAAATAGCCCTTGTTTGTTCATAAAAAGTTCATAAACAAAAACTTTTCGTGGCGAATCCCTGTTTTTATCTGCCTTATATGAGCTGATTTTTGATAGGTTCGCTCCTAAATTATAACATAAATATGAACATAAGTCAATAGAGAACTGATTTTTCGAGCCGTTCTTTAATTCCGGCAACTGCTCTCTGAGGTGAAATAACTTGTATATACGGTCCGAATGAGAATATGCGGTCTATAATATCATTTTCATCAAAAGAATAGTAGTATATCTTCATCAGATCATATCCGTCAGGTAGTTTTCCTGTTTCGGTATCATACATCGAGAACATAATATTTGCTCTGACCGCAGTATTTTTACATTTTTTCAATTTCATAATGATCGGTTCTTCGAGACGTTTTGATTTCATCATCTCAACAGGACTTTTGCTTTCCTTCCAGATATTCCCTGTCAGTTTCATATCGTATATTGTATGGATATTGACTTTGACAGGTCTGCATTCTTCATCCGACCATATCGAAAGCTGAAACAGGTCATAAAGCGGAGAGTATTCGATCTTTACAGGATAACCTCTCAGATTCTCCATGAGTCCTTTTTTAGTTTTATTTGAATAGCTGATCTCAGCACGTTTTTTTATAGCTTGAAGTATAAACCTGATGTTGTCTCTGATCGTATCGGTGATCTCACGCTCATTTCTTATGGAAATGCATATATCATCAAAAGGAATATCAGGCGCATCATTGCAAAATCCGAGGAGCTTTGCAATTTCGTCATCGTTTAAGAATATATGGCTGTATTTACTTTTCAGTATAGCTTTGAGATAGGATCTTTCTGCTGCGGTAACAGGCATAGGCAGCTTGTTGACTGATCTTGACCTCAGATTTCCGTTTCCGTCATTATCCGCAAGCAGACTGCAATTTTCCATAAGTTCATTTATGAAGTTATAAAAATATCCTGTTTTATCATCAGTATTTTTTGTCATCGTGGCTTTGAATTGTTTTTCTGTTATTACTTTTCTGTAAGTAATGAGGTTGAATGAATTGATCGCTGCAATGACAAAAATATTGCTGAATTGATTGAACAGATCGTTGTCATGTGATGCCATACATTTGCCTCCATTCCTTCATTTCCTCTTTCATCTCATCATAAGTTTTGTCACTGCTTTCGGTAAGATGAATGTGTTCTGCATTGCTTCTGAGCCAAGGTTTGAGTTCGGTGAGAGAATTCACCTTGATGTGGATACAGCTATGTGTTTCGTCAACAGCAGCAGATTCCGTTTCAGGAAATTTTTGCCTTATTTTCCATTCGACAGCGTTATCGTAAATAAGCGTTCCTGTTTGTGGTTCATCATTTCGCTGAAGAATAGTTGTCCCCGTGAAGCTGTATCTGAAAGCGGTACGATATTTTTCAGCAAGAGATTCATCTGACGGAACATCGCAGATGCTGTTTTCGGGTTCTGCTCCTTTTATGTTTTCAAGGCGCTGTAGCATATATTCCGGATATTGCATATCACCGATATACACAGCAAATAAGTATTGACGTCCTGTGTATCTGTCAGAGATTATCCTGTAAGGGAGAAGATCGTGTAGTTCGGCTCTTGCAGTTCTTATGCAGAGGTGTTTTTTCTCAATGATGAAGTCCAAAAGTTTATGTATGAGAATATCATTGAATATCTGACCGAGATGAAGATGTTTGAATATAAACGGGCTGTTATATTGTAAGTCGAGTTTATTCTGAATGGAACTTCCGTAAATAGAAAGAGGGTATATATTGGTACATAGATCAGTAAGCATGATGATATTTTCATTATCACTTATCGAGGATATATCAGCATCAAAATAATACCTGTCTTTTACTTTTTTTACTATGCCTTTTTCAGCCATTTCGTTGAGGATGCGGCGTATCATTGAACTGTTATATATGCTTTCAGGAATCTTTTCATCTGTTATCATATCTTGATCGATAGCGTCGTTTACAGATATTGAATGTTTTATAGAAAGCCTTCTCAGAAGATAAAGAGTAATAACCAGCTTGTTTGCAGATATGAAGCTTTTAAGGGAGAAGATCCTGAAAAAAGCTTTATGAGGATCTTCAAAATGGTTGATACGTATACGCAGAGCATTTTTACCTGATGAATTTTTATTTTCTTCAAGCATCGTGCCGAAAGCGTATTCAAGAGTTCTTTTCATAACCGAATATTTCGAACTTTTGCATATTCCGTCAGCTTCAAAATCGATCGACGAGAGTGAACCATAGTAAAACACATTTTTTATAAATGGAAGTACTGTATCATAATTTTTGAAAAATTCCCGCTGTTTTTCATCTGATCTCATTCAACCACCTCATTTCGTTTGAATTACTTATAATTATATCATAAAAGCGAAGCGTTATGATATAATAGCCCGATATGCATGAATCAGATCGGTGATCTGCGTATCTGCAAGGTCATTAAGATAAATTGTAATGAATGCTTTTGCATTCATTATATCATATATATCCGAAAATGACAATAGCCCTCTTGCAGATTAGAGTCTGCAAGAGGGCTCTGACGGTAAGTTAAACGATAAGGACTTAGTCCTTATCGGCAACAGCGGCCTCAATAATAGTCACTGCAAGAGAAACAGCAGCGGTAAGAATGGTGGTGATGAGCTTAGCATTCATAAAACATACCTCCTGAATAAAGGAAATTAATGGTTGCGTGTGGAAAGGGCAATCGGCTAACCGCCCTGAGCCTGAGATAGCATCAGTGAATGATCACCTGGATGACTATCTTGATGACATACTTGATAATCGGATTCATACACTCACCTCCTGAGTTGCTGTGGTGGTTCGTCCTTGTCTGAATATATTATAGCATGGCATAGAGGTGATAGTTTACAAAAAGTGAGGAAACAGAAAAAGCCGACACTAATTAAAGTGTCGACTTTTTGTTGTCCGTCCTCGTAGGGGATATGAGTTGCAACCATACAATCATATAATCAAAAATGAACCTGTGGAAGTTTCCGTCCCCGTAGGGGGTGTTGTACCCTCGGTATACTGCTTACAATCACTC
>ODAI010018100.1_pt1 | contig 12520 bp, 10 predicted proteins | sample 1539321 | NCBI WGS metagenome assembly ODAI01 (sample SAMN02144231, study PRJEB22623) | gut metagenome | biome: sheep rumen | host: Ovis aries | place: New Zealand
GACGTTGTTATCACTGACTACGGTATTGCCATCAACCCTCGCCGTCAGGATCTGATCGAGTGCATGAAGGGCACCAAGCTGCCGATCTGCACGATCGAAGAGCTGCGTGACAAGGCTTATGCCATCGTTGGCAAGCCCGATCGCGTGAAATTCGGCGACAGAGTCGTAGGCGTTATCGAGTCCCGTGACGGCACCATCATCGATGTTGTCCGCGAGATCAAGGACTACGAGTGGGATGACTGATCCCCGTTTCTGAAGAAACGTCAGGCGAATCATAACCTATAAAAACCGAAAGGGCCGCAATTCTCATGAACTGCGGCCCTTTTTTCCCCATAACCGGACATGAGAGGAAAGGTGGTGCAGTATGAGGCGGCTATTCGGTTCAGACTCTCCGGTATTCCGGTTCATGACCATCCTGCTGGAGCTGGCGGAGATCAATATTCTCTTTCTTCTGTTCTCTCTCCCGGTCATCACGGCGGGAGCATCCTATGCAGCGATGCTGGAGAGCCTGTATCAGCTGCACCGGCAGGGAGAAGGGAGCTTTTCCTTCCGGCATTTCCGCAATGTCTTCCGGTCATCCCTGAAGCCGTCTCTGCCCCTGTGGTGTATCGGCCTGCCTGCGTTGGCGGCGGTCCTGTACGGCGCGGCCTACTGGTTCTCCGTCCTGCAGGGGCCCGGCAGGGCGGTGGTCTGCGGCGTCTACATGGCGGTGGGTATCCTGGTTTTCGGGATCCTTCAGCACGCTCTGTTTATCCTGGCGCTCACCGGAAAGCTGGGTCCGGCCGCGGTCAAAAACAGCTTTCTGCTGGCCCTGGCAAAGTATCCCTTCGTGATTCTGAACGTACTGTGCACGGCTTCGATCCTGATGGTCCTTGGGATGACGGCCAGTGTTCTGCTGAGAATGCTCCCCCTGATCCTGCTGTACTGGTTTGCCTGTCCCGCCTACGTCTGCGTGATCCTTCTGGAGAAAGAAATGCGTCCGCTGTTTCCCCGGATGTTTGAAGAAGATGAAAATATCTGAGGACTGAAAGTGTAAACGTTTACATTCAGAAATTTCCGGGAATGTATTTTGGACACGATAATATTTCCGAAGATGTTTCAGGAGAATAAATTCGAATCCATTCAAAATGGTTGTTGACAATAACCAGCAAATATGTATAATATGGAGACAGGAAAAGGTTTTCCTGATCGTTTTCCGGCCAGAGGAGTTTATATGGCAGTAACAATAGAAGATATAGCAAAAGAGGCACAGGTATCCATCGCAACGGTATCCCGCGTCATGAACGATTCCAAGGCAGTCAGTTCAGAGCTGCGGGAGCGGGTGCTGGACGCCATTGAGCGGAACCATTTCAAGCCGAACTCTTTTGCCAGGGGACTGGTAACCGACCGTTCGAATATCATCGGCGTGATCGTCACCGATATTTCGAATCCGGTTATCTCCACAACGATCAAAGGAATCAACAGCGTATGCCAGGAGAAGGGCTTTACCGTGCTGGTCAGCGAGTCTGACGGCGACGGCAAAAAGGAACAGCAGCTCCTGGAGCGGCTGGAGGAGCAGAAGGTGACGGGCGTACTGCTGGCCGGAATGAATGTCGATGCGGCCAGAGTGCGGGAGATGCTGAAGATGGACTTCCCGATCGTGATGGTGACACAGCAGTCCTCCGACGGACAGACCACGATCAACACCGTGATCCACGATAACGTGAAAGCGATCATGGACGCGGTCTCCTTCCTGTATGTCAACGGGCACCGGCGGATCGCCTTCATCGGCGGACCGGAAAATGACTACTCCTCCGGAGAGAAGCGCCTGGAGGGATTCCGCAGGGCCATAGAGCAGCTGGGACTGGATATTCCGGAGAGCTATATCGTACACGGTGACTTCACCTACGAAGGCGGCCGGGAGTGCATGCGTCAGATCTACGAGGAAAATGCGGTGCTGCCCACGGCGGTCCTGGTCTGTTCGGACCTGATGGCAGCCGGAGCGGTATCCGGTGCATCGGGACTGGGGCTCAGGATCCCCGAGGATCTGTCCATCATGGGTTTTGACGACACGGAGCTGGCCCGGTATCTGAATCCCGCCCTATCCACGGTTCGGATTCCCTATTTTGAAGAGGGCAAGCGGGCAGCCGAGGAGCTGTTTGCCCTGATCGAAACGGGAAAGAAGGCGACGGGAAAGCTGGTATATGTCACCCACAAGGTGATCCGCCGGTTCAGTGTGAAGACACTGAATGCAGCGGAAGAATAAAGAAGAATACCTGTCCGGTATTCCGGAGCGGAAGTATCGGACAGGTTTAAAAATACCTGGTGGGTAAGCGCTTTCCTGCTTGGGAGCGTAAATTTCTTGTCTGTGGTATTTCCGGCGATAATCATAATCAGATTGTGTCATTTGCAAGAAATATGTGCCGGTACAGGCATCGTTTTCCGAGTTTATCTTTGTGTAAACGTTTACATATCCGTACTTTATCCCGTCAGGGATGAAAATATATTCTCATTTACATTTAAGGAGGGTAAAACATGAAAACCAAGCAGTTGAAACGGACTCTTGCTTTTGTTATGGCCGCGGCCATGACGATGTCCCTGTCTGTTGTTCCCGCCCGTGCGGAAGCGCCTGCGGACAAGATCACTCTGACCTTCGGTTTTGATGAAGGTGTCGGAGCCCCTACCGAGGAAGCGATTGCTGCCTTCAACGCGAGCCAGGATGAGATCGTCGTACAGTCTTATCATCTGCCTCAGGATGCCAACAACCTGCACGATGATTTTGTCAACAAGCTGGTCTCCCAGGATACCAGTGTGGATGTCATGGCTCTCGACGTCGTGTATATCGCGGAATTCGCCTCCGCCGGCTGGATTGCCCCGCTGGACGGCCTGTACACCGAAGAAGAACTCGGCGCTTACCTGGACGGCACCGTAGCCGGCGCGAAATACGACGGCACACTGTATGCTGCTCCCTGGTTCACCAATGCCTCTGCCCTGTTCTACCGCACGGACGTGCTCGAAGAGCTGGGTGTGACCGAAGTTCCCACCACCTTCCAGGGCTGGATCGACGTCTATGAGAAACTGGGCGAGGATTCCGGCATCGACTACGCCTTCTGCTACCAGGGCGCGCAGAGCGAAGCCATGGTCTGCAACTGGGTGGAATTCCTGGCCTCCTTCGGCGGCAGCGTGCTGGATGAGAACGGAGCTCCCGCCTGCAATTCTCCCGAAGCGATTGCGGCTACCCAGCTGATGGCCGACTATATCGGCACCTATGCTCCGGAAGGCACCACCACCTATGCAGAAACCGAAGCACAGCAGGTATTCCAGGAAGGCAAAGCCCTTACCTGCCGTACCTGGTCCGGCACATGGAACACCTTCAACAATCCGGAAGAATCTGACGTAGCCGGCAAGGTCGGCATGACCGTACTTCCCGTAAACGCAGAAGGCGATGTGGCGCACAGCTGCCTGGGCGGTCTGGATCTGGTCATCAACACCTACATCAGCGACGAGCAGAAGGCTGCTGCCCAGACCTTCATCAAGTGGATGACCTCCGAAGAAGAAGAGAAGGCATTCTGCCTGAGCTCCTCTCAGCCTCCGACAGTGAAGGCCGTATATCAGGATGCTGACGTGCTGACTGCCATCCCGTTCTACACGGATTTCTATTCGATCATCGAGAACGGCAAGGGCCGTCCTTCTTCTCCCGACTACTCCGTACTGTCGGATGCCATTCAGAGAAACGTTCACGCTGCTCTGACGAAGGAAACTCCCGTAGAAGATGCACTGAACGCCCTGCAGCAGGAAGCGGAAGCCCTGCAGTAATTCCGGCCTGACGGGAAACACCTGTGCTTCCCGCCGGACAGAAACGTACATTGAGACACAGAGAGTCGCGGTGGAGAAATCCGCCGCGATTCTTATAAGCGAGGTAGCCATATGAAGAAAAATACAATGGCGTCACACAAGAAAGAAGTTCGCACGGCCTGGGTTATGATGGCTCCCGCGCTGATCGTGCTGGGGCTGATGCAGGGCTATCCGATCCTGCGGACGTTCTGGCTGAGCTTTCACGAAATGAATCTGAAGCGCCCCCAGTCCGGATTCCCGCTGGTAGGCCTCGCGAACTATGCCAAGATCTTCACCGATGCCCGTGCCGGGGAAGACATCCTGTTTACGCTGAAATTCACGGTGGTAACCGTGGCGCTGGAGATGCTGATCGGTTTCGTGGCGGCACTGATCATGAACCGCGCCTTCCGGGGCCGCGGCCTGGTGCGGGCGGCGATCCTGGTACCCTGGGCGATTCCCACCTCCGTATCCGCCATGATGTGGAAATTCATCTACAACGATCAGTACGGCATGTTCAACGACCTGCTGTACCGGTTCGGGATCATAGACGCCTACAAAGCCTGGCTGAGTACGTCGGGCGGAAGCTTTATGGCGCTGGTGATCACGGACGTCTGGAAGACCGCCCCCTACATGGCGCTGCTGATCCTGGCGGGCCTGCAGATGATCGACGACGGCCTCTACGAATCCGCGAAGCTGGACGGCGCCAATGCCCTGCAGCGGCTGACCAATATCACGATTCCGATCGCGAAGCAGTCCCTGCTGGTGGCGCTGCTGTTCCGCACCATGGATGCGTTCCGCGTATTCGACCTGATCAACGTCCTGACCGGCGGTGCCAACGGGACGGAGAGTATCGCGATGTATTCCTACAAGCAGCTGATGACCTTCCTTGACTTCGGCTACGGATCGGCCCTGGCCATCATGATTTTCCTGCTGGTCTTCATCATCGGCCTGATCTACATGTTCTTCCTGAAGAACGACCTGACAGCGGAATAGGAGGCGTGCTATGAGCAATCAGACAAAACAGAAACTGGGCTGGGTCGCCTTCTATCTCTTTGTGGTCCTGTTCGTCATCCTTCTGCTGCTGCCCTTCCTGTGGCAGTTCCTGACGTCCATCAAACCGCTGAACGAGATTGCGGAGATGCCCGCGAAGTGGATCCCGAGCTCCGTCAATGTCCAATTCTACATCAACGTATTCACCAAGCATCCCTTTGCCCGGTACATGCTGAACAGCCTGATCGTGGCCCTCTCGGCAACGCTGCTGAGCATTGCCATCGGCGCCACGGCGGCCTATGCGCTCTCCCGGCTGCACTTTGCCGGAAGGAAGACGCTGCTTATGGTCATCCTCGGCGTATCCATGTTCCCGACCATCGCCACGCTGTCCCCCCTGTACCTGATTCTGCGGAACCTGGGACTGCTGAACACCTACCGCGGCCTGATCCTGACGTATATCAGCTTCTCCCTGCCGATGGCAATCTGGCTGATGTCGAACTTCTTCAGCCAGCTGGAAAAGGGCTTCGAGGAAGCCGCGGCTCTGGACGGCTGCAGCTACTGGCAGACATTTGTGAAAATCATGCTGCCGCTGATCCGCCCGGCCACCTTCTCGGTCGGTCTGCTGGTCTTTATCAACTGCTGGAATGAATATCTGTATGCCCTGACCTTCATGAGCCAGGAATCGATGAGAACCGTTCCCGTGGGCATCGCCCTGTTCCCGAGCAATTATCAGCTGCCCTGGGGCGACATGGCGGCTGCCTCTGTCGTGTGTACGGTGCCGCTGATCCTGCTGGTGCTGATCTTCCAGAAAAATATCGTGGCAGGTCTGACCACCGGCGGAATGAAGGGATGATTACTCCCTGTGTACAACTAACCGAAAGGATGAAATGACGATGCAGAAAATAACAGTAGCAGATAACCTGCCGATGAGCCGGGTGATTGCCGGATGCATGCGCACACTGGAAGCAGGACTGGACGGAGAAAAGCTCCGGTCATTTGTGCATGCCTGCCTGGATCTGGGGATCGACACCTTCGATCATGCTCCGGTATACGGGGGCGGCGGATGTGAGCAGATCTTCGGCGAAGAAGTCCTGAAGAAGGAGCCGGGACTGCGGGAAAAGATCCGGATCGTCACGAAAGCGGGAATTATCCTGCCCGGTCAGAGAGGCAACAGACATATTTACTACGATTCGACGAAAGAGAATCTGCTGGCGGAGATGGACGCTTCCCTGAAGCGGCTGTCAACGGACCACGTGGATCTGCTTCTGGTGCACCGCCCGGATGTGCTCAGCAACCCGGAGGAGACGGCAGAAGCCCTGGAGGCTATCGTGGACAGCGGGAAAGCCCTGCAGGTCGGTGTCTCGAATTACGAACCGGCACAGTTTGAAGCCCTGCAGAAGCACTGCAAATACAGAATCGCCGCGAATCAGATAGAATTTTCCGTCAAGGCGACGTATAATTTCTTCAACGGTGTCGTCGATACCGCACAGAAGCTGGGCACCGCGCTGATGGCCTGGTCCCCCCTGGGCGGCGGCAGCGTGTTCCGGGGCGAAGATGAGCAGTCACTGCGCCTGCGGGCGGAGCTGGAGCGGATCGCGGGAGAGCGCGGCGTCTCCATGGACGTCGTGATGTATGCCTTCGTTCTGCGCCATCCGGCAGATATCCTGCTGATCACCGGCACCATGAATCCGGCACGGATCCGGGCCGCCGTCGACGCTCTGGATCTCAAGCTTACCTATGACGAGTGGTATGCCATCCTGGCAGCCTCCCGGGGCTTCGACGTACCCTGATCCCGCAGAGACCCGCGGCAGCGGACTGCCCTGCCCGTATGAATACCGACAATCCACAGGAGGAACCCGCTATGAGCAAAATTGCATTTGGCCTGATCGGCTCCGGCTGGCGCGCCGAGTTCTATATCCGCATCGCCAGAGCGGTGCCGGAACGCTTTGATCTGAAAGCCGTCCTCATCCGGGATCCGGAAAAAGGAAAGCTCTTCTCGGCACGATTCGGGGTGAAGGTCGTCAATACCCTCGATGCCCTGCTGGCGGAGGATCCGATGTTCGTCGTGCTTTCCATCAAGCGCGGCTTCGTGACGGAGACTTTGTATACGCTGTTTGACCGGCAGATTCCGGTGCTGGTGGAGACTCCTCCCGGGGAATCCCAGGAGGAACTGCTGGCGCTGTGGTCCGCATATGAGAAAACCGGAGCAAAGGTACAGGTGGCAGAGCAGTATTTCCTGCAGCCTCTCTACGCGTCCTGGCTGAAGGCCATCGGCAGCGGCCTGCTGGGAGAAGTGGAAAATATCAGCATCTCCGCTCTCCACGGATACCACGGCATCAGCATGATCCGCCGTGTCCTGGGACTGCGGGGGGAGACCTGCGTGCTCCACGGAAAGCGCTACCGCTTCCCGGTGACGGAGACCTATGGCCGCGACGGCATGACCTTCGACGGGGAGATCTTCACCTGTCCCAGAGACCGGGCCGACCTGGAATTTGAGAACGGGAAGACCGCATTCTTCGACTTCTCCGACCCGGCCCAGTACCACTCCTTCATCCGCACCCGCCAGCTCAATATACAGGGGACCAGAGGGGAGATCGACGATCTCACGATCCGCTATCTCACGAAGACCAACGTTCCCGTCACGCAGCAGCTGAACCGGATCGATCTCGGGATCTACGGGAACCAGGAGTGGTCCCACTTTGCGATCATGCTGGGAGAAGAATTCCTGTACCGGACACCCTTCCCGAATGCCCGTCTGAACGACGATGAGATCGCTGTCGGCGCACTGCTGCTCGGTATGGATGAATACCTCCGCACCGGTAAAGACATTTACTCCATGGCGGAGGCCCTGCAGGATATGTATCTGTGCCTGAAGCTCGAAGAGGCCTACAGCAAGCCGTATCAGCCGGTTGTCACGGAACGGCAGCCCTGGGACGGCGCACTGCAGCAGACAGCGGACGTATAGGGAAAGTAACCAGAGACAGGGGACTGTAGAAATTCACAGTCCCCTGTTAATTTATCCTCTCTTGAAAAAAGTTGAAAAAAGGTTGTATAACGATAATAAAGTTGTAAAGAGTTGTATAACGGAATAGTAGTTGTAAAAGATTTTTTTCGGAAAGGATGTGTTATTGTGACGCAGAATCCCTTTTCCTTATCGTTTGGCCGGACTCCTGCCAGTTATATCAGCCGGGATTATCAGAGCGGAGAGATTCTGGACAGCTTTACGTCAGAAAACCCGGCATATCAGGTATGTATGATCACCGGAGTCAGAGGATCCGGTAAAACCGTCGCACTGTCCGCGATCGCCAGCCGGCTGAGGGAAGACAGCCATTGGATTGTTGTGGATCTGAATCCGGAGAGAGATTTGCTGAATATGCTGGCTGCCGAACTCAGCAACCGCAAAGATCTGTTGGAATTGTTCCGGGACGCCCGCATCAATCTTTCCTTTCTTGGCTTCGGTCTTGAAATTGACGGAGAACCTCCGATTACGGATATCGTCGTAGCTCTGCGAAGAATGCTGGAAAAGCTGGCGAAGAGCCGAAAGAAGGTACTGATTACCATAGATGAAGTGACCTCTTCGAAAGCTGTACGAGAGTTCGCAAGCCAGTTTCAGATCTTTATGAGAGAAGGACTTCCCGTATTTTTGCTCATGACGGGGGTATACGAGAATATTTACAAACTGCAGAACGAAAAATCGCTCACCTTTCTGTACCGCGCTCCGAAGGTTGTTTTGAAGCCGCTGAGCATTCCGCTGATCGCAGATAAATACAGGGATGTATTTTCACTGAGCGAGGAAGAGGCTCTGCAGAGGGCGAAAGCCACCATGGGATATTCCTTTGCTTTCCAGGTGCTGGGATATCTCTGCTGGACGACAAAAAAGTCGTGGCGCAGTGTGATGCCGGAGTACGATACGTACCTGGAAGAATATGTCTATGAGAAAATATGGAGTGAACTGTCGGCGAAGGACAAAACTGTATTGGCAGCAATGACCGCGAAGCCTGTGTCACGGGTGGAAGAAATCCGGGAGAGGATAAACAGCTCCTCCAATGGCTTTACCGTATACCGGACGAGGCTTCTCCGGAAGGGCATAGTGATTTCCCCGGATTACGGTACACTTGCATTTGCGCTTCCCCGATTCCGGGAATTTGTCCAAAGGTCAATAATGGATGACTATCTTATGCTGTGACATTCCGACCAATGAAACAGGGGGCTGTGATTTCTTCACAGCCCCCTGTTTCATTGGGCCTGACCATACAGTTTCGGGAAGGCGATCCGGTCCCGTCTGCCCAGTACGGCAGCGAGGACGAGAAGTGCGGCGCCCAGCAGGAAGACGAAGCCCCAGGCCGGAGCCGGACCGGCGTGCTCATAGATCTGGCCGATGATCAGCTGGCAGGCGGCCATCAGAACTGCCTGGGAAACCGCCGTAAGACCATTGATCCGCCCCCGGTGGGAGGCGGGAATCCGCCCAGCGATATAGGGGCTGTCGGCCAGCATCATGAAAATCTCCCCCCAGGTAAAGACCAGCATGGACAGGTAGTAGAAGGGAACCCGCCCCGGCACGGCCAGGAAGACGGCATAGCCGGCCAGGATCAGTGCAATGCCGCCCAGCATCTTCCGTGTCTCCGGCAGGCGGTGGGTCCAGGAGGTAATCAGCGGCGTGAAAAAAACGACGACGATACAGTTGATGCTCGTGATGGAGCCGAAGATCAGTGCGCCGCTTTCCGCGTGGATGCGCCCCAGCTCCAGCGGCATGAGGACATTGAACTGCTGGTACACGCCGCTGTACAGGCCGAAGATCACGATAAAGAGGATCAGCAGCGGGCGTTCCCGCAGGATCTGCACGATGCTGTCTTCCGCGCGCCCGGTCTGATAGGAGGAGATCTCGTCGTCCTCTTCTTCCGAGTGGATATCCCGGACGAAGAAGAAAATCAGAGCCGTGGAGGATCCGATGGCGAAGCCGCTGATCAGAAAGCTGAGCCACAGATAATTCTGAAACAGCAGCCCCGCAATGGTGGGGGAGAGTACCAGGCCCAGATTCCCGCCGAGGTACATCAGGGAATACGCCCGCTCCCGGTCCCGGGTCTTCGTCAGATCGGCGATCAGCGCGTTGTAGGACGGCCATTCCATGTTCTGGCAGACGGACGCGACGAAGATCAGCCCCAGGGAGAAGTAGGACAGCGGCAGCAGTCCGCAGAGAATATAGCCGGCAACGGATATCAGATCGCAGAGGATGATGTTGTTCCGCTTGTTGAACGTATCGGCGATTTTTCCGCCCAGCAGATTCACCGGCAGCATGAGCAGACTGGCCAGGGAGAGCAGGAGGGAAATCATGCCGGCCTGCAGCCCCATTTTCTGATTCAGAATCATCGTCATCATAGGCCAGATCATAGCCCCCATGTTCGTCACGATGCGGCCGAAGCACAGCACGTAGATTTCCTTCCGCAGGTTTTTGTATTGGGAAAACATTGTCGGGAACTCCTTCTGGTAAGGGAATGAAGAATACAGCTTTCGGATATGTGTATCATCATAATCGCAACGGGGAAAAACCACAAGGACATTTCAGGAAAATGCAGAGGAAATCCTTCGGCATATCCTTACGGCGGTACAGCCGCAGATGTTTTTCCGGGGCGGACAGTGTAAAACTGCCCGTCCCTTCTTTTCGCCGGAAACAGCTTTCCGTAACGGCTGGATTATGCTATAGTTACGGAATACAATGCGGCTTATGCGAGCGCTTTGCAGGAAAGGATCCGGATACGAATGAAACAATATCACACTATATTATTTGACCTGGACGGCCCCCTTACGGATTCGGGAGAAGGCATCATGAAAACGGCATGGATGACGCTGGAGAGCTACGGCATTCATGTCGACGACTGGCATTCTCTCCGGCATTTCATGGGGCCGCCTCTGCAGGAGTCCTTCCGGGAATTCTACGGGTTTGACCTTGAGAAAAGCATCGAAGCCAGAGACCGGTTCCGGGAGCGCTACAATACCACGGGGCTCTTTGAGAACAGAGTGTACGAGGGAATCCCGGAGCTGCTGCGGGAACTGAAGGACAGGGGAGTCCGGATGATGGTGGCCACCTCCAAGCCGGAGCCGACCAGCCTGCGCGTATTGGATCACTTTGACCTGACGAAGTACTTCGGGGTCATCGTCGGCAGTGAGATGGGCGGAAAGAGAGACCGCAAAGCCGACGTGATCGAAGAGGTGTTCCGGCGCGCCGGCATTTCCCCCGAGGAACGTGATGGTGTATTGATGGTCGGCGACCGGAAGCACGACGTCCTGGGGGCAAAGGAAGCGGGGATCGACTCCCTGGGAACCTACAGCGGGTACGCTCCGCCCGGGGAGCTGGAGGAAGCCGGCGCGACCTATATCGTGCGGACGATTCCGGAGCTTCACGCTGTCTTAAGAAAACTGACCTGACCGTTCCGAAAATGACTGCGGTCTTCCTGTACTATCAGACCATTTTCGCTGAGAGGAGAAGAACGAATCATGTACCAGCTGACCTATTATGCCGTGTTGTTCGGGCTGTCGTTTTTTCTGACTCTGCTGTATATATTCCGCTGGCGCAAACAGTATCAGGTGCATATTACGGCGATTTTTATCCTGATGCCCATCATGAATCTGGCTTACCTGCTGATGTATGCCGCCGGTGATCCGGAAGCGGCTGCCCTGATGCTGAGAATCGTATATATCGGCTGCTATCTGCCCTGGGTCATCACGATGTGCGAGATGAGCCTGTGCCAGATACCCGTCAGCCGTACGATCAAGATGGCCACCTTCCTGATCAGTACGACGGTCTTTCTCTCCGTACTGACGATCGGGCATTCAGAGATCTTTTACCGGAGCTTCCGGCTGGAACACGCCGGTGATATATGGGTACAGCAGAAGGTATACGGACCGTTTCATACCCTGCACTATATCTGCAATTTCCTGTATCTGTTGTGGGATGTCGTAGGGATTATCTATACCTACCGGAAGAAAAAGCAGGTTTCCCGGTTCATCCTGTATCTTCTGTTTCTGCCGATTCCCTTCACCCTGGCAGCATATTCTGCCGGACATGCTTTTGCGCTGAGGGGATTTGAACTGATTCCGCTCTCTTATGTCGCCGCGCAGATCGTCTATCTCCTAATCGTCCACCGGATGGGATATTATCGGGTGAGTGAGATGGTGATCGAATCGCAGGTACAGTCCGGGGATACCGGTTTTATCACCATAGACAACCGGGGCAGGTATCTGGGAAGCAACCAGACCGCCCGGAGAATTCTCCCTCCGCTGAACAGCCTGGCCGTCGACCAGCCGGTACGGACGGCGGAGGCTCTGCGGGAGACGGTGATTGCCTGGCTGGACCGGTTCCAGGGAGATCCGACGGAAGGAAAGTTCCTGTTCGTACCGTCAGAGCCGGCGGAGCTGTCGGACCGGATCTATACGGTTTCCGTCAGTTACCTGTATGACGGAAGGGTTCGCTGCGGATATCAGATCTTCCTGCAGGATGATACGCAGAACCAGAAGTACATCCGCCTCATGGATCAGTACAATTCCGATCTTCAGGCACAGGTTGCGGCCAAGACAGAGCGGATCGTCGTGATGCACAACCGCCTTATCCTCGGTATGGCGGCCATGGTGGAGAGCCGTGACAATTCCACCGGCGGTCATATCCGCCGGACAAGTGAAGGGGTGAGGATCCGGATCGGGGCGATCCGGCAGACCGGGGGAC
>ODAI011965712.1_pt1 | contig 12520 bp, 14 predicted proteins | sample 1539321 | NCBI WGS metagenome assembly ODAI01 (sample SAMN02144231, study PRJEB22623) | gut metagenome | biome: sheep rumen | host: Ovis aries | place: New Zealand
CGTATTCCGCAGAAATAAATTTCTGCTACACAAGCCGAAACGCGCGACAAGCGCGTACAGGCTCATCCTCTGTAGGCTGTACACGCCTTTGGCGTGTCACGCCATAACTCATAACCAACGGAATTGCAAGCAATTCCAAATTCCATCGGTCAGATATTATCTGTATATAAAGTATATCAGAAAAAACACTTCATTTCCATAGAAAAAAAATTTTTTTGCGCGGCAGCAGGGAGCAGAAATACCTTACCGCTTGAAATAGCGCAGAAAAGCCCAAACACAAAAAAGAGTGAGCCCGATTCAGACTCACTCTTTTGTATTATCAGCTTTTATCAGCCTTTCATAGCGAATGTTAAGTTTGTACCAATATATAGAAATAATCAATGTTTCAGAATTATTATAATTAAGTTTTACGCAGCTTCTACGCACTGAACTTATTTTTTGTCCGGACTGACTATGTGAATGACTTGCGCAAATCATTATTTTACGCAAATCGTGTTTTTGCAAAATCCTTAATCCAAAAAGTTTGCTGTTTTCGCAAGCTCTTTCTGTTTTGTCGATTGTAAAATATGTGTATAAGATACTGTTGTTGAATAATTTGCGTGTCCCATTATGCTCTGCACGAACAGCGGATCTAATCCTTTTTCAAAACAGCGTGTTGCGAATGTATGCCTGAAAGCGTGCGGATGTATATGTTCAAATTCTCTGGGCTGTCGATTTTCTCTTACCGCCCGATATACTTCCTTTAAATTTATGTTCTGCACAACTTTTTTCATATCGTGACTCAACACATATCTTGTCACGGGCGAACCCATCGTACTTGTGAATACCAAATCGCCAAGTTCGGGATTTGCTCTCCACCTGTCACCTAACTTTTCCCTATAAAGCTGCTGCTTTTTCTGCCACGAATATAACAGATTTTCAACATCACCGAAAAAGGGAATTTCTCTGTATGAGTTAGAGGTCTTTGGTGTGGTAAGTTCTTCTACCTTTCTGCCGTCAAAATATGCAGTCTGCATAGAACGTCTTATCGTTATACACTTGTTTTCAAAGTCTATATCGCCCCATTGCAATCCCGAAAATTCGCCTATTCTCATTCCCGTACACAATAGTATCATATACGGCTCATAATAATAGTTATTTTTGACTTCCGATATAAAAAGTTCTTGTTCCCAATGCTCCAACACTCTGCGTTCCTTCTGTACATTTGCATCTTTAACATTTATGCTTGTACAAGGATTTCCGTTGATAATATGGTTTACGATAGCAATGGTAAAACATTCTCTTGCAACGCCGAGAGCCTCCTTAACAGTCCTATCCGAATAGCCTTTTTCAACCAATTCGTTTGTGGCATTTTGAATATCTATCTGGGTTATATCTCTTACACGTTTTCTGCCCAAAATCTCAACATAAGTGTTTCTGATTTTTCGGTCATACGTTCTGCGGCTTACATCACTTTTAAGCTGCGGAGATTTGCAGGTCTTAAACCATTCCCCATACCATTCGGCAAAAGTAATATTGCTTTTCACAGGTGAATTGCCTTGTAAAACTTCTGCTTTTCTTAATTCAAATTCTTTTCTCAAAACAGTAAGTTTCATATTGTAAAGGCTTATTTTTACACCGTTTATCATAGCCCTTGCTTCATATCTTCCGTCTTTTCTTTGGCTGAAACCCATTCCGAGTTCCTTACCGTTTAAGTCTTTTCCCATAATCAATCTTCCTTTCATCGATTACGGTACCAATACAACTATATTTTACAACATATAAAACTTATTGTCAACATTTTTCGACTATATAGCAATGTGATATTTTGCGCATTTCATCAGATATTCGTCGAATAAATTTTTATTGACATAAAGTCTGTTACCCAACCTTATTGTAAACGTACTATCCGGACGATTAACAATCTCTCTTACTTTAGTTTCTCCCCATCCGGTATATTTACAAATCTCCTTAATATTTAACAATATTTTTTCCATATTATCCTCTTTCCATAATAAATTCTTAGTAATTAAATAATTAAAACTCACTCAATGTATTTACATTTCATAGCTTTTTCGTCATGCCGAAAACACTATCATAATAGTTCAACAAAAAAACGGACAAGGCGGTCAGCCTTCATCGGAATCACACCGTCCCCCTTACCTCTCAGGCGGAGCAGGTTGTCTGCAAGTATCATTATCCGATCTGCCGTTATCGCTGACCGGTTGTGACCGACACCCGACCTATAATCAAAATATTTTCTGCTCGTGCCTTTACGGGATCCTGTCAAAAGGCTCCTATTCCTTTTGACATTTTCAACGCTTACAATTCGGACAATAACGCCTGTGTCCGATGCGTCTTTTTTTACACAATGCACAGGCATTATTCTCCGAACAGGCAGTCTTCGCATATTTTATTATACGGCTCTGACAGATCTTAAAGTATCCGTTTCTTTTTTATTCAATTTTCAATGTTCAATAAAGTTTTTTGCGGTGTTATCTATACCGCAGTTTATAATTTCTAAAAGCATACAAATCAAGTTTGTGTGCTTTACAGGAACTATAAAACAAATAAATAGAGGGGAATTAAAATATTAAATTTTAAATTTTTTTAAAGCTCTAAGCACATTTATAGTTATAAAGCTTTTTTTATCCTCATCTATATAGTAGCTGACTTTTCCCGTTTCCGATGGCTCGGTCGTACAATTACAAAAGAAATTTATATACTTATCATATAACATAAGCAGTTTGACAACGGAATCTTCATCCCCTGCTGTTGCAAGCAATATTTCGTCATCACTTAAATATCGCCGTTTCAATGTTCTGTCATTTTCTCCCTTAACATCATTAGCGCAGCATTCTTTCTTTTGATGAGTGTAACTTCGGAAATTCCAAGTTTCTTTTTGACATTTTTATTCTTGCCGTCATTCAGATATGAGAGCCTGACTACTTCCCTTAATTCATTTGGAAGCTCGCTCAAAGCAATCTTCAAGTCCTCATTTTCCAATGAACTTGTGTATTCACTTATTGACATATCTTCTTCAAGTTCTTTCCATTCTTCATCGCTTGCCAACTGCAAAGATTTATTATAATAATTAAGAATCCTGTCATATTTGCGTGCGGATCGTACAATAGCAGATCTGATATATTTATCAAGGTCTAATCCCAATCCCGACAATTCCAAAAAATATTTGTTTTTCAAAATAATATCCTCCAACTAGTTGCCTAATTTTCCCCTCTAAATATATATTTCCTTCAGCCCTAAAAAAACTAAAGCCGAATCGGAACTTTTTTATAAAACGAAGTAATTTCGTTAATTATCGACAAAAAAATAATATTTTTTCAAAAATCTTTGTTGAGTAAAATTCAAAATTTCATTTGACAAATGCGTATTTTCCGTGTATGCTTATTCATACAAGTTTCTTTTTTTGAATTCCCAAAAATCAAATTCAAAATAATCTAACTTCACTATGTAGCAAGCATAGCAATGAGACGCCCCAATTGTGATTTCGTTAAATTGAGAACTCTCAATTTTTGAAATTAACAATTGGGCAATCTCATTACCGCTTGTTAGGTCTATCGACCTAAAACCGATTTGGTGAAGTATCCCCAAGCCCCTCGTTTTGCTTTGCAAAAATATATGAAAAGGAGAATTTGTTTTTTGAGAAACTGGACCAGAAACGAAAGAATAACTTTAAGATTAACAAAAGAAGAAAAAGATTTTTTAACACAAAAGAAAATCGAAGCTCATACACATAGCTACACGGATCTCATTATGAAAGCGGTTGGAGAAATGCCCAATGTAAGCATTGATACCAAACCGTTTTTTGCTGTTTCCTCCGAGCTGAATAGAATAGGAAACAATATCAACCAACTTGCCAAAATAGCAAACACAAGCAAAAGTATTTATAAGGATGATTATATTCAGCTTCAAAAAGAGATGCAGGAGCTGAAAGAAATCGTTTATAAATGTTTGGGGGTATTCTCCGACGCAAGGGAGGGAAAGCTGTATGGCCTATGTGAAAATATCTCAGATCAAATCTGAAGCATATCTAAAACAAGCAATCGCTTATATCCTAAACCCCAAAAAGACGGAAGAATTATTAAACACCGCATCTTATATGTGTTCTGCCGAATACGCACCCGCAGAATTCAGGGATGTTCGTATGCAGGCAATAAAAAAAGGCAATAATATCGCCCATGAAATATATCAGTCTTTTTCTCCCGAGGACAACATTGACCCCCGCCAAGCACTAATGATAGGTCAAGAACTTATGAAAAGTCTTTACCCAAACTATCAGTATGTTATCGCTACACATAATGACCGTAAGCATATACATAACCATATAATCATGAATTCCGTGGATTATGAAACTTTTCACAAACTGCACAGCAACACTGCATCATTAGAGAAACTCAGAAAAACGAGTGACAAATTATGTCAAAAGTACGGTTTGTCTGTAATAGTTCCCCTAACAAAAAGTAAACGGAAGAAGATAAAAACGGACATTGATGAAGCCATTAACACCGCCTCATCCTATGCTGAATTTATCAAAATATTAAAAGTCAAGAACTATGATATTAAAATAGGAGAATATATCTCCGTGAAAAGCCCCGGCAGCAGAACATACATCCGCATAAAATCATTGGGTTCTGCATATACGAATCAAAGCATACAGCAAAGAATCAATCACGGTATTACTATAGAAAACAAACTTCCAATTGTTTACTCCGATAAAACCAAAAAGATGCCTCAGCGATTAAGGTTAAAGAAACTTATTGACAGCAATCTTAAACTTGCTGCTGATTATGATGAATTTCTTTCACTTATGAAACAGGATTATGTAATAAAGCAAGGAAAACATCTTGCTTTCCTGCACAGTACAGGTCAAAGATATATCCGAGCCGCAAGTCTCGGTGAAGAATATGCCGAAGCTATGCTTCGTTTAAAATTCAATAATCCTGATGAATATTCTTTGAAACTTAAAGAAATTAAGGCTTTACAAATTGATAAGCTTCACAATCCCCAAAACAAATTTGCCGGCAGATATACACAAATCAGGAACGCTGATATTCAAATTAAAATGCTCAATTATCTTCACGCTAATAATATACAAAGCTATGAAGAACTGATTTCCAACATTTCACGTTTGGAAAGCAAGTTATCGGAGCAAAAGAAGAAGGTAAAGGCTATAAATGAACAAATCGCTGCCAAACGTTCCGTTATTAAAGCCATCCGTACCTATTGGCAGTATAAGCCGCTGTATCAGCACTATGTAACAATAGACTCCGTAGCAGAAAAAAAATTATTTATGAACAATAATCGACCTATGCTGCAATCATATATGGCATCAATAGACATTATGAATAATTCAAAACTTCCCAACGGCACTTTGCCCAAATCTGCCGACTTAAACAAAGAAATAATGCATCTAACAGAAATCAAAGACGATTACTCTGAACAAATGGATATTTTATATAATGAATTGTCAAGATACAAAAACCTCAAATATAATGCCGATTGTATTATCGAAACTGTGCCTAACCACTCTGTTCCAGATATCAACATCCGTTAAAAATAGCCGTATATCCTAATTATAGCGATATACGGCTATGAAGTTAAATTAAAAAGTACAGAAGTTATGATTTTTATTGCAATTCATACTCAAAATACATTCATTAGCATTGAGAAATCTCTATTTTATACCCTTTAGTTTAATTTTGAAATTTTCGTATTCTTTTATATATGTTTCCATTCATTCCTTATAAGTTGCAGCAAAATCGTCTTTGCCATCCATAATTACATAGAATTTTCTTATATTCTTTACACCTTCATCTAAAATTCCACAAATATTCTTAACTCTTGTTAATGCAACCTTTTTATATTTATGAATATCATACGCACAATTTGAATAAACATCACTTATGTCCCCTTCTGTACAAGAAAGATTATATATTGCCTTAGTAATGTAAAAGCAGGCTTCTATATAATAAAATTTATAAATATTGCTTTTTCTATATGCATTATTTTTTGAAACAATCTCAAAATAAGAATCCGCCATTAATGCATAGTAGCATATTTCATTATCAAACAAACTTATTGCATCGTTCGGATTCAATCGGTCACTACCGGATTTATTTTTTTCATATATTTCTTTTATTACTATAATTATAATTAAAGCAACAACAATTACAGCGGCAATAAAAAGTATATAATTAAGATATTTGTATATTCTAGTAAAATCTTCCCTAATAACATCCGAAAGCATAGAAATTACTGCTATGCAAATTTCTGTCAAGCCTAAATACTTAATATTTTCCTTTGCTTTCGTATTTTTTACAATTTCTTCTATATCCTTCTTTTGCGAAAACGATTGCCACTCTGTTGCATCATATAATCGTGTCCTTTTATCTGCTGTACCCTGTTTTTCTTTAAATTTAACTCTTGCGAATGCTCTCATGGTTTCACCACCTTTATAATATAAACATTTATATTTTTGACATACGTTTAGTATACTTTTTATCGTTTTCAACAAACGCTTTCAGAATGTTATATATATGTAGGCTATCCTGTATATATTGATCCTTATCATTTGCCCATATTAACGTATTTGACTGATAATATACTATTGCATTTGTCAGCAAATTATCGCCATGAAATCCGACAACATTATTATAATATTGATAATCATTTTCAACTATTCGTCCGGCATTTAATAATCTATTATAATTTACAATAGCATCATGCAAAAAAGCATCAATTTCAGCATCATATTGTTCATACAATTTGAGGTTCAAAGCTTTCCCCATATATCTGTTATCATGCAAGAATTTCGGTTCTAATATTCTATAAATTATATAATTGTACGTCCTTTCATATACTCTCTTTTTAAATCTCCATTGCCTTGTTGTGCTGTTTATTATGGCATGTGAATTTAACATATTCTTCACAGATGTTTGAGTTGCCCCTTTAACCTTTTTTGCCAAATATTTAATTCCTGCATTTAAAGCATCCCGATCAGATATTTTCTGATCGTTATTATATCCATACACATAGTATTTACCTATAATAATTATTAAATGCATTAAATTTTGATTAGAAAACTCAAAGTCTCTTGAAATTTTTAAATATGTCGAAAAAATTTTCATAATAGTCACCTTCTTTAATATAATGATAGTGTTATTTTTTATAATTAACAGATTTTATTATGTCTTAATTACTTTTAAAATTAACTAAGTCAGTAGATTACAGCACTTTTATGAGTTACTTATTATTTTTTTTGTATGTATAGATAATCTAAAGGCTCAGTGTATCTACCACGACTATGTTCATATTTTTTCTCTTCCCGCAATTTAGCCCAATTCAGCAAATCCGCAAGCGTTAATGGCATTAAATGATCTGTTGAAAAATTATATTTTACCATTAAATCACTGTCATAGTGCATCATTGATTCATATATATGCCCAGTTGCTTTTTCTCCACGATAAATATATAATTCTTTATGTCTTACAATTTGTGTGCATACTACCTCAGAATATATCCAAGGAGAATACGTTTCCGCCTTACGGAATATGTCATCCACATTACACAAAGAATTAGGTGTATCCAACAATATAACCACTTCTGTTTTATCTATCATTTTATGTAGGGCTGTTGCCAACATTATATTAACATGCTGACTGGCTAAATTAGATTTTTCATGATTATATAAAATTCCTAATTCTTTTACTTCTTCTTTCTCACTATATTTGTCGTTAATTATCTTCAAAAGATCTGGTGCATATTTCCAAACCTCCGAATCAATAAAACAATTTAATCCAAACTCAAAGTAAAAGAACACCGATAATTTTTTTGCCAACTCTATATCTTTATGTGAATGTGATATAAATATATCTGCTTTTACATTCGGAAACCAGTCGTTTTCGATTTCGTTACCTTGTAATGTATCTCCATTTATAACATATTCTTTTAATTTATCAAAAGAATATCCCTTCTTATCAGTGATAGCTCTACAAACTCCATGTTTTTACAAGAAAACTGGTTGTTTTCAATGTATTCCTCAAAATTTAATATTTGATTCTCACTATCCACTTTTAAATTAAACCCCACAAACATATTTTCTTCCTCCTTTACTTAAATTCAAAGATTTTTCACTCAAATAAATATGTATATAACGCTCAGCACTAAAATACCAGCATACATTGGCCACAAGTTTTTTGAGAACATAACATGAAAAAAGCCTACTTTGGCAGTATCGCTTATCATTATTTCATTATTGGGGTTTAAATCAAACAAATAATTGTTAGTAATTAATCTATTTTTAATTACCCATTTATATTTTTCTATGTATTTCTTTTCTTGCTGCAGGAAAAAGGCATCCATGCCCCAAAAACATAAATTAAGATAAAGTATGCCAATACCTGTAATATAGTGCGGAATATCATCTTTCGATAATGCCAGTAATGCTGCTAGCAATGTTATATCCCAACCTTTACAAACAAATGAATTTTGTGCCATACGGCTAATACAAGCCTGTATTAAATCAATTTCCTTATATAGTGCTTCGTTTAAATATGCATTTTTATCTTCTTCCATATTTATCACCACCTTAATAAATACCAATTTATGCCATTTAAGTATATTATAATAGTTTTAATATGTGATAAGTTCGTTAAAGCATTTCACAGCAAATCTATCGGTCATTCCAGATATATAATCTATAATTGCTTGTGCATATATTTCTTCGTTGTCTAATTTAGCATAGATTTTCTCATTTTCGCATGAAAGAGAAACATTTTTTAAAATATCATTATCAGGAATAATACTAATATCACAATACTTTGCCAACCATGTTTCAAAATTCATTATTAAATTGGGATAATACTTTTTTATTTTATCCAGTTTATTCCACGAGTGTCTCTCGTCATAAGTTTCGAATAAACAATCAAATAATTGATTAATAGCAAGTTCCGAATACTTCTTAAAAGCCTCAAAACGTTTGTGGCCATATATATGCTCATAATTATAGGCCTTTATTTCATTTATCTGTTTAAGGAATTTGCGGCTCAAACAAATTCCTTTTTCCGGAGAACTGTTCTTGCAGATATCAATAATAAGATTATGCATAATAACAGTTGTATTTAGCGCTTTTTGGTCATTTGCCTGTGCCATTTTTACCAATTTATCCCTATCAACTTCATCAAGAAAGCCCAATGCAATCGCATCTTCAATATCTCTTCCAACATACGCAATTTTATCCGATATTTTAACAACACAACCCTCCCACGTTGCCGGCGAATACTGTCCAGGGGTCAAGAATTCATTTAAGTCTATCAATTCAGCTCTTGGCTTTAATCCCTCTTTTTCATCAACTTCCCCACAATGAGATATTATGCCATCTCTAACGGCATATGTTAAATCCAAATTTCTGGCATAATTATAATTATCTTTAAGCAATTCCACCTTATCAACGAATCTTAATCCGTTTTTCTCATGCCAAAAATCCGTTTTCAAATATTTTTTTGTTAATTCATTTATGATTTTTTCCCCATGATGCCCAAAAGGTGCATGACCTATATCATGTCCAATAGCAATGGCCTTTGTTAACTCTGTATTAAGGCCAAGGTTGTTCGCAATCGTGCAACTCACTGACTCGACATGCGCGACATGTTCCATTCTGGTGCAAATATGATCATTATCAATATTAAAAAACACCTGTGTCTTATGTTTCAGTCTTCTATATGCCATAGAATGTAAAATTCGTGTGTAATCTCTTGCGAACGGGCTACGAACATCATCCCTTCGTTCGTATAACTTGACAGTTCTCTTAATCAACTTATTCCATTTGGGATTATTTCCATTAGCTGCAACAGATTCAAATTTTTTTGGTTTCATAACTATAACCTCCCTATTTTGTCAAGTTATTTTTCTTATAAATATCAGTGTTTTCAAACAATTCAAAAGCGCCCGTCATGGAGTATTATTGCGAAACACAAGCTTAACAGTGTCTTTTTAGATGAATTAAGGTACATTAAAAAGAACGTCATCAAGTTCAAATTTTTCAGCACTTAATTTCCCCTTTTAGTTACAGCTGCGCACCTCCCGTATCTACTGGGATCATCCATTCGGAGTCCCAACTTCCTTCGTTCCGCCTATCCATAACAGGGTGTCTGTTCCGCTCCTAAACAGGGTCATGCCCTTTGGTGAACATTCCTACCGACTATCGGCTTTTTTTGTTAATCAGATTTCTGCTTTGCATCCCACGGCAGCACCTCTCGGTGGACGTCTAACTGCCGCTTTCTGCGGTTTATATTGCTTTTATGCGGCGTTTAACTGTGGGTGTTGGATGTCTTTAAACATCCTTTCACCGTCATATTCAACACCTTTTGTTAAAATCGCCCAGAAGACTCTTATCAGCTTGCAGGCAACCGCTATTACCGACTGCATCTTCTTAAGCAGATTTTGTGGTCTCGTTGTGTAATAGCTGTGTATTTCCTTAAATTCGGGGTTATACGCTATTACCGATATAGCTGCTTCATAAAGCGAATATCTCAGCCTTTTTCTGCCTCTGCGGCTTATCCTGCTCATGCCCTTATGCTTGCCAGAACTATCTTCGACTATTGAAAAGCCTGCCAGTTTTTGTATCTGCTTGGGGTCATTGAACCTCGATAGATCACCAAATTCGGCAATAAAGCCTATCACGCTTATCAAGCCTATACCCTTGATTTTTAACACTTTTTCAATATTCGGCATCTCATTAAGACACCTTTCGATTTCTGCCATTATTTCGTTCAAACGGTTGCTGTACACATCCCAATCGTTAAGTAATATTTTTAACTCTATTCTTGCAGCAGTCGGTGCGTTTTGACTTCCTACACTATGTTCAGCGGCTGAGATCAGGGTCTTTGCCCTCTTTATACCAACGCCTCTGAGTTTAGCATCTCGCCACAACTTATTTATTCCTTCTGCTCCAAGATGTAAAATATCCCTCGGACGGGGTGCTTCCTTTAACACCATTATCCCGCTTTTGGCATCAACATTTCTATATATATCCTTGTACTCCGGAAAATATATGCTGAACCATCTCGCAAGCCTGTTTTTTATTCTTGTAAGCTCCTCCTGCGTTTGAAAACGAAGGTTTGAAAGACTGCGTATTTCTGCATATATCCCCGTTGGAATTTACGGATACTGAAACCTGCCCGCAGTTACCATCCCTGCAATAACCTTAGGGTCTTTGCGGTCATTTTTTGAAGGATTATTGTCATCCGGCTCTTTTGATTTTTTTACATGGTGTGGATTAACGTGCACAGGGGTCATCCCGTTGGCTTGTAAATACTCTCCGAGATTGAACCAATAGTGTCCCGTAGGCTCCATTGCCGGCATTATCTTTGTTTTTCCGTTTTTCTCTGCAATATCGGTCATCCAAGCTTTTAACGCCTTAAAGCCTTCTTCCGAATTGTCGAATCCAAATGCTTTCTTTGAATACTCAAAGTTTCTGTTGCCAAACGTCCTTGCATAGTGTTTTTGACTGCCGATGTCTATTCCCACAACCAAAGTTTTTTCATTTACTGTTGCAATCCTATCGTTTTATGTGTTATACTTCATATTAGATACCTCTTTGTTTTATAAGATTTACTAACCACGCAAAGTCAGCAATCTTATTTTACACTGAGGTATTTTTTATTTCAAACCTTCTTTCTTCTGGAGCTTATGTTTGTATTATACAGGAAGCTCGTTTTAATTTTGAAGTTTAAACCTTTAAAATAGTTTTAGAAATAATTAAATAGTCTACCCATCTTATTAATTGAATTTATACGATAAGTTTTAGCATTGATATTCCACCTCCGCCTCCATATTAATTCCCTTAAATATATATAATTATATCATACTATCAAATCAAAAAATCCTATTTGTCGTAAAATGCAATTTTTTTGTCGTAAAATGTTTTGGATCAACTAATTATTTTTTTAATATATCTTGAGGTTGTATCTGTATATGTCGCCTTTAGCTTTGGTTATAGTGACACCATGCGCAGCTAGTCCACGGAGTTATTCAGATTATTTATAAACAGAATCCAGATAGATTTAGATTTTTGATGCTCACCAGAAATTGCAAAAATGCTATATCGGTAAAAATTTCATCCTTTATCCATTTTAATTAGTCTCTTTATTAGGCATATACAGTATCTATTATAAACTAATACGCACGATTAAACGGAATCCATTAAATGTCCATACCCCGTAACGTAACAACAGCGATTATTCAAAGCAACAAAGGCATTCAACTTGTGCAGCCGAAGCGGGTATTCTAGAGCGATACATTCACTCTCTACTACAGTGTGTCTCTAACCGTGAGCCAAAGCAGTTATGAGAGTCCGCACAAGCAAATCTACTTTGTCAATATACATGGGGTATACAGCCAAAATAAAGGATAACTATATATTATCTATTTCTTAAAAAAGGATGTGAAAATACAATGGATCAAGAATGGAGAAACCAGTTAGATAATGCAATAACAGATATAAATAGGCTGCAATCATATA
>ODAI013362313.1_pt1 | contig 12520 bp, 8 predicted proteins | sample 1539321 | NCBI WGS metagenome assembly ODAI01 (sample SAMN02144231, study PRJEB22623) | gut metagenome | biome: sheep rumen | host: Ovis aries | place: New Zealand
AAGGGCAGATTAATCTGCATCAGTCGAAACAAGTCAGCTAAATATATGAGGCAATCAAGCTGACTTGTTTCGACCCTCGCGAAAGCGTTAAGCCGGCCGGTTACTCTGCCCTCGAGATGTATATGAGATAGAATTTGAAGGGCAAATTATTTACAGAGGAAATGACCCGGTCATGAAAAGCAGACCGGATCGGCACGAGCTAAAGTTCGCGCCTAAGCGCACGATTTGTAAACAAATCGGCGCGGGCATCAGTCGAAACAAGTCAGCCAGGTAAATGAACCAATCAAGCTGGCTTGTTTCGACCCCCGCGAAAGCGTGGAGCTAGTCGTTAACTTTGCCCACACAATAATTTAAGGAGCAGCATTCATGAAAAAGGTTCTGGGTAATAAAAAAGCTATAGCGCTGTTTGTTGTGCCGGCTCTGATTATCTATACGATAATCGTGGTCGCGCCTATCCTTGTTTCTTTCTATTATTCGTTTTTCTCGGGTTCTCCGGGCTTGAAATGGGAATTTGTAGGGTTTAAGAATTTCCTGAGACCCTTTTCAGATAAAAGATTTCTGGATGCACTTATCGTAAACGTCAGATACATAGCCTTTGTGATGGCCGGTCAGGTGGTGCTGGGGCTTGCGATGGCACTGATGTTCCGCTTCTGGCTGAAGCGGTATAAAAATCTGATCCGTACCCTGATATTCTTTCCGGTGGTGCTCCCCACCGTGGCGGTAGGACAGCTGTTTGCCAAGATCTATGAGATTCAGCCAAACTACGGGCTTCTTAATTCGGTGCTGTATAATCTGGGCTTCGTGAATCTGGTGCACGCCTGGATAGGAGAGGCGGATACCGCTCTGGGGTCGTTGATAGTGATGGATATCTGGACGGCCATCGGCTTCTATGCCGTGATCTTCTACGGAGCCATCCTGGACATCTCAGATGATGTTATCGAGGCCGCCAGGATAGACGGCGCGGGTTCATGGCAGCTGTTTAAGCACATTCTGGCTCCGCTCCTTCGGCCGATGATAATCACCTGCCTTATCTTTTCCTTCTCGGGAACTGTAAAGATGTTCGAATCCTCTAAGGCCTTGACCGGAGGAGGCCCCGGAAACGCCACCAAATCGCTTTCAATGTATATGTATGATGTTGCGTTTAATAACAGCAAGGTGGGCTACGGCTCGGTGATAGCCCTGTTTATCTTCATTCTATGTATCGCGGGCTCCGCGGTCATTGGTCTGTTTGACAGTAAGGAGGATTAGGCAATGAAAAAACACAGCGCCAAATCGGTAATGATCAAGGTGATCATAGCCATCATCCTTGTGATAGATGTATATCCCATATTCTGGCTGTTATGCGCGTCGGTGAAGGAAAATTATGAATGGACGGAATTTCCCGCCTATGCACTGCCCCGAAACTTCCACTGGCAGAATTACGTTGAGGCCTGGACAAGAGGGCACATGGCCGTCTTCTTTAAGAACAGCCTGATAGACACGCTGGTATCCCTGGTCTTTATAGTGATCTTTTCGGTGACCGTGGGCTTTGCGGTGGTAAAGATGGAATGGAAATTTAAAAAGGCTGTAGGAAAGTATTTCCAGTTCGGGATCATGGTGCCCGTAGCTACCTCCCTGATGCCACTCTATCAGATGTATAACAGGCTTCATCTCACCAATACGGCCTTCTGTCTTATCATAACCTACATAGCCTTCGGTCTTTCCCTCTCCATATTCCTCGTGGTGGGATATCTTCGTTCCATGCCGGACGATATCATGGAGGCGGCGGTCATAGACGGATGCGGTATCTACCAGCTCATGTATCATGTTGTGGTGCCTGTTATGAAGAATGCCATCGTTACGGTGCTGGTGCTGCAGTTCTTCTTTAAGTGGAATGATCTGCTCTTCTCCATGACATTTATAAGTAATTCCAGCCTTAAAACCGTTCAGACAGGTCTGTTGTACTTCTCGGACGAGTTTGGCTCGAAGAACTGGGGAGGGATCTTCGCCTCGGTATCCATGAGCATACTTCCGATGCTTGTATTATACACCTTCCTTAACAAAGCCGTAATAGAAGGAATGACCGCCGGCGCTGTAAAAGGGTGATGCGGGTTTTTCTCCCCTCAAAGACTACATGGGCGAAAAAATATGAAGGGGAGAAAAACCCGCATCAGTCGAAACAAGTCAGCAAAACAAATGAGCCAATCAAGCTGACTTGTTTCGACCCCCGGGAAAGATAAGAGGCAGGAAAACCTCATTCCCCCTCAAAAAGTAATTGAGCGTGAAAAGCTGAAGGGGAGAAAAACCCGCATCAGTCGAAACAAGTCAGCAAAACAAATGAGCTAATCAAGCTGACTTGTTTCGACCCCCGCGAAAGCCTGGCGGGGCCAATAAACCGAAAAACTCGTAAAAGGAGACCCCCGGGCAGATAAAATAAAATTAAAACGGGAAGTAATGTATGCAATATTCAAAGACTATATACACTCACATAGAAAACAACATAGAAACCGTTTTAAAGCCTCCTGTGGGCTTTATCCGCTATCCCTTCATCGATCCCGGGTCGGTATACGACGGCAACGTCTGGGACTGGGATACCTACTGGAGCGTCTATGCCCTGCTGCCGCTGTCAAAGGAGCTTAAGGGCGGTGCATTAAGGGAAAAGATCCTTGAGCACGCCAGGGGAAATGTCCTTAATATGCTGGACTGGCAGCTTTCGGACGGCTATATCCCGATGATGATCGAAAACAGGCTGTTTAATAAGAGGCTTTCGGAGCCCTATCTTAATCTTCAGCATAAAAACGGGGTGCTCATGAATATGCATAAGCCCTTTTTATGCCAGCAGATCGTGCTCATCAGCGAGGATACCGGGGATTATTCCTGGATAGAAAAAGAACAGCAGGAAAAGATAAAGAAATATTTTTCCTGCTATGAACGTAATTATTATAACGAAAAAGCAGGGCTATACGTATGGCATGATGATATCATGATAGGAATGGATAACGATCCGGCTTCCTTCGGACGCCCTAAGGACAGCACCGCCAACATCTTCTTAAACAGCTTTATGACCATGGAGTTTGAAAGCGCTGCCCGCCTTTTTGATAAGCTCGGAGAACATGAATATTCCAGGGAGCTGTCGGAAAAACGCTTAAGGCTCATAGATGCGATCCATGAGGAGTGCTTCGATAAAAGGGACGGGTTCTTCTATTCCGTGGACGTGGACGTAAAGACCAGAAAATATGACTGGTTCCATAAGGGGCTTGGGGTCTTCTGGAAATCCCTTCCGATAAGGATCGCGGTATGGTCCGGCTTTCTTCCGATGCTTGCGGGGATAGCCACAGGAGATGAGGCAGAGGCTCTGAGAAAGTTTTATCATAATGAAGAGGCCTTCGGCACGGATTACGGCATCACAACCCTCGATAAAAGAGAAAAAATGTTCAGCCTAAAGGCCACGAACAACCCCTCCAACTGGCTTGGGCCCATCTGGCTTGTGGCCAATTACTGCGTATTTAAGGGAATGCTGAATTACGGCTTTATCGGGGAAGCAAGGGAGCTTTGTGAAAAAAGTGTCAGGCTCCTGGAGAAGGATATCAAAAAAACCGGAAGTATGCACGAGTACTATGATCCCTTTACCGGAGAGCCCGTGATGAACGGAGGCTTTATAAACTGGAATGCCCTTGTGCTTAACATGCAAAGGGAGGTACATGATTGATATGATGATGCCAGGGTCAAAAGTATGCCATGATATCATATGATGACCGCAGACCACCATAACAGGGCTGCATAAGGAGAATCGGAGAAATAAATGATAATAGACAGCACAAATTCAGGAAATGCCCTGGTAAATGGAGTTCCCTTCGGCGCCGTAATCTTTACCGGAGGGCTTATGAAGGAGGTCACTGAAAGGGTAATGACTGCCACGGTGCCTAATCTTGAGCGGATGTTTGCTGATAAGGACATAAGCCACGCCGTGGAAAACTTTAAGATCTGTGCCGGAGAGGCCGAGGGAGCCTTTGATGGAAGCGTGTTCTGTGACGGAGACTTTTATAAATGGCTGGAATCGGCGGTATATACGGCATATACCTTAAATGACGGGGCGCTTAAGAGCCGGATCGAGGAATATATCGGCCTGATAGCGAGAGCCCAGCAGGAGGACGGCTACATTTCCACCAAGCAGATCATAGGCGAGCGGGATGGAAGCACCAGAAGAAACAGCGATATCAATGATTTTGAGGTATATAACATGGGGCATCTTTTCACCTCTGCCTGCGTTCATTACAGGGTGAGTGGGAGAGACGGCTTTTTAATTGTTGCCAAAAAGGCCGCGGGCTATTTGGAGAAGCTGTATACAGAGGCGGAAAGAAGCGGCGAGGTCAGGACCGCGGTATGCCCTTCCCATTATATGGGGCTCTTCGAGCTCTACAGGACCACGAAGGATGAGAAATATTTAAAACTGGGACGAAAGGCCATTGAGCTCAGGGATTCCGTAAAGAACGGGCTCGATGACAATCAGGACAGGCTGCCCCTGAAAAAGCATGAAAGGATCATAGGCCATTCGGTGAGGGCCAATTACCTTTATGCCGGGCTTGCCGACCTCTGCGCCGAGGAGAGCAATCCTGAATATGAGAGGGTATTAAGGTCGGTATGGACGAACCTGGTCACCAAAAAGCTGTATATCACGGGAGGGTGTGGGGCTCTTTATAACGGTGCCTCCCCCTACGGAAACTTTTTTGACCATCAGCTCATACACCAGGCCTACGGTTATGAATACCAGCTTCCCAACATAACCGCCTATAACGAAACCTGTGCATCCATAGGCCTTGTCATGTGGGCCTTAAGGATGTTCCGGCTCGATCCCCGGGCGGAATACTTTGACATGATCGAAAGGGTCTGGCTCAATGTAAACCTTGCCTCCATAAGCCTTGACGGCCTGCGTTATTTTTACGAAAATATGCTGAGAAGGACGAAAAAGCTGGATTATGAGCTCATCTGGCCTTTAACAAGGACAGATTATCTGATAAGCTATTGCTGTCCCCCGAACATAGCAAGAATGCTTACGCAGGCATCGGAATATGTTTATTTCGTAAAGAAGGACGGCTCGGGGATAATGACCGGGCTCTACGCCGAAAGCGAGGCGGATATCCTGTTACACGGCTCGAAGGTACATATCCTGCAGAAAACCCGCTACCCCTATGAGGGAAGGATCGTCTTTGTCACAGAGGCAGAAAGGGACTTTACTCTCAGCCTTCGTATCCCTGCCTGGTGCAGAAGCGGCAGGCTCCTTACAGACAGAAAGGAGCTTAAGTTCGGTAAGGAACGGTCAGGAACCTATACAGAAACGCTGATAGAGGCCGGAACAAAGGAGCTGGTGCTTGAGCTTGATATGCCGGTGGCGCTTATTAAGAGCAATCCCATGATAGAGGAGAATACAGGGCAGCTTGCGGTAACAAAGGGCCCCCTTGTATATTGCTCTGAATTCTGCGATACCGGGAGCGGAACCCTTGACGGGCTTTTTCTTTTATCAGATTGCGAATTCAGTGAAGAGGATCTTAAGATCGACACGGGAAAGAGCCTGAGGACAGAGGGGGAAGCAAAGGATGCCCACCATGGGGCTTCGGGGCAGGTAACAATACCTGCTCTTACGACAACGGGTATCTTAATAAAGGACAGAACGGACAGCAGAAGACAGCCAACTGAGCGGCCGCTGTACGAAGTGTACGAGCCTGAGAATACGGACAGAAGAGAAGTATCCGTAAGATTCATCCCCTACTTTGCCTGGGACAACAGGGGCTTCGGGGAGATGAAGATATGGATGCCGGTGATATGGAGGATATAATGTGAACAACAAAATAATCTGTCATTGATTATATGCTCAATTCCGTTAACTATAATAATTCAGACAGGAGACTGAAAATGAAGATCCAGGCCTTAAAGACCAATTATCAGGTCAACCCCATCGGAATAGACTTAAAGAACATAACCTTTTCCTGGGAGGTTACGGAGGCTGCCGGCAGCAGGCAGAAATCCGCGCGCTTCCTCCTCTCCGGGGATAAGGACTTTAAGGAAACCATATTTGAAAGCAGTGAAGAAAAGCTGAACAGCACAGCCTATACTCCGAACCTTGAGGGCGTGATAAGCCCGGGAAAAACCTACTACTGGAAAGTAGAGGAGGAGGACGAGACCGGGGACAGCGGCGAAAGCAGAACCGCCACCTTCGAGGGAGGCCATCCCGAGGGAGAGTGGCACGCAAAATGGATAACCCCTCCCTTTACGGCGGAGCTTCATCCGGTATTTCGTAAAGAATTTAAAATAACTACCGATATTTTAAATAAGCTTGAAAGAGCCAGGCTCTATATCTGCGGCCTGGGTCTGTACGAAGCTTATCTTAACGGAAAGAAGATAGGGGAGGACTTTCTTACCCCCTACTGTACGGACTACCGTTACTGGATAGAGTACCAGACCTATGATATCGCCTCTTACATAGAAGAAGGGGAAAACAGGATAGAGGTGATGCTGGGAGAGGGCTGGTACAAGGGAAAGTTCGGATATCTGAACGCGGGGCAGCTAAGGGATTATTACGGGGATAAATTCAAGCTGATCGCGGAGCTCGATCTCATTCTCTCTCAGGGTAAGGATGAGGCAAAGCACTTCTATATCGGAACCGACGCTGACTGGCAGACCGTAAAATCTCCTGTCATACTCTCAGGCATCTATGACGGGGAGGATTATGATTCAAGGATAGAGAAGGAAAAGGATGATCCTGCCCAGAGATTTTATGTTACCGGATCCCTTGTTACAAAGCAGCCCCAGGGAAAGCTTTCCCCCATGACCGGGGTACACGTAAGGCACAGGGAAACCTTTAAGGTAAAGGAGATCATCACCACCCGCACCGGAGAGACGGTTCTGGATTTCGGCCAGGAGATTACCGGCTTTGTTTCCTTTGTTGCGGATGCTCCCGCTGACACAAGGATAATACTGGATCATGGCGAGGTTTTACAGGACGGGGTCTTTTACAGGGACAATCTCAGAAGCGCAAGAGCGCGCTTTACTTATGTTTCAAACGGAGAGAAGAAACGGGTCCGTCCCCATTTTACCTTCTTCGGGTTCCGCTATGTAAAGGTCAGGGGAATGAAGGTGGATGAGACAAATAAGGACGACTTTGAGGCCTGGGCGATCTATTCGGACATTGAGGAGACCGGAGGGATCGAGACCTCGGATGAGAAGCTCAACCGCCTGATCGAAAATACCAAGTGGAGCGAAAAGGATAATTTTGTGGACATTCCCACTGACTGTCCCCAGAGAGACGAGCGCTGCGGCTGGACAGGAGACGCGCAGATATTCAGCTCCGCCGCCTCCTACCATATGCAGACCCCGGCTTTCTTCAGGAAATACCTTAAGGACATGGAGCTTGAGCAGAGGGAAAAGAACGGCTCGGTACCCTATGTGGTGCCTGATGTACTGACTGTGGCAAGGATAAAAAAAGCGGAGCCCGAATTTGACCGTGCAAAGGACGAATGGGGCGAGGACGGAGCCTCTGTCTGGGGAGACGCGGCCACGATCATCCCCTGGAACATGTATATACATTACGGAAACACCGCCTGGCTTAAGGAGCAGTACAGCAACATGAAGCAGTGGGTGGATTTCATCAGATACATGGAAAAGAACTATTGCGGGGATAAAAGATTATGGACCTGTGGGTTTCATTTCGGAGATTGGCTGTCCCTTGACGCTGAGGGAGACAGCAGAGAAGGCGGTACGGATAAGTATTTCGTAGCCTCCGTGTTTTACATGCATTCTGCAAGGCTTCTGTCCAAGGCGGCGAAGGTTCTTGGAAAAAAGGAGGACGAGGAAGCCTACGAAAGGCTCTTTAAAGAGATCAGGGAAGCCCTGCGAAGGGAATACCTTAATGAGTCCGGGGAGTTGAAATACGATACCCAGACCGCGTACGTCATCGGTATCCATCTGGATCTTTTTGATGAGGAGGAAAAAAAGAAGGCCGGCGATCATTTAAGCAGGCTGCTTAAGGAAAACAACGATCATCTCTCAACGGGCTTTGTGGGAACCCCCTGGCTCTGCGGGGCTCTTTCGGAAACAGGGCATATCGATCAGGCCTTTACCCTCCTTTTAAATGAGGATTATCCAGGCTGGCTTTATGAGGTAAACCTTGGAGCGACGACTATCTGGGAGAGATGGAATTCACTCCTTTCAGACGGCAGTATATCCGGTACCGGAATGAACAGCTTAAACCATTATGCTTATGGTTCGGTGGCAGAGTGGATATACGCGGATCTCTGCGGCCTTACCCTCGATGAGAGCCATCCGGGCTCTAAAAAGGTGATCTTAAAGCCCTGCGTCGATCAGAGGCTGGATTATGCCCGGGCCTTCATACATACGGCAGCGGGGCTGTATAAAGCCTCCTGGGAGTGGGATAAGAGCCGTGAGGGCGACTATATTAAGATAGAATTTACCGTTCCCTTTGACGCAGAGGTGGAGATCGCTCTTCCCTTTGCCCTTGAGGAAGTCGTTGTAAGAGATAAGGATAAGGATACAGTGATAAGCGACGGCGCCGCCAACATTAACAGGCAGATTTTTTTCAAGGGAAGCTTTATGATCACCGGTGCGGTAAAGAAGCAGACACTTTAAGCCGGAGCGGGCTGAAATATTTCTTAAGAAAAATGACTGTGAAGCTGAATTAGTGAACAGAGGCAGGCACAGTCATTTTTTTGTGAAATATCTACAAATGTTTATCTCTTTATTTGTGTCATTTATCAATTTACACAATAAAACAAACAGAGTATTCTAAACATAGGATGTTTAACATAGGATATTTAATGCAAGGCATCTTCGCCGCCGCATTTTTTCCTGAACAGCTTCGATGACGGCATCACAGGAAGAGAAGGAGAAACACAATGGAGATAAAAAAAGGTGTCTGGCCCGTAATGATCACCCCCTTTAAGGAAGATATGAGCATTGATTATGACGGGGTGCAGAAAATCATTGAATGGTATGACAGAATGGGCGTTACGGGTATTTTTGCCGTCTGCCAGTCAAGCGAGATGTTTGAGCTTGACAGCAGTGAACGTCTTGAACTTGCAAAGTTTGTGATAAACAATACGCCGAAGCATATTCAGGTCGTGGCCTCCGGCCATGTCGCAAAGGACCCGAAGGAACAGGTCAGGGAGGCTCAGGCAGTGATCGATGCCGGGGCGGGAGCCTATGTTTTTATTTCCAATCAGTTCGCAAAAGAGGGAGAGAGCGAGGATACTGCCAGACGCTCTGTGGAATATCTCCTTGATAATATTGAGGCCGACAGCTTCGGTGTCTACGAATGTCCCTACCCTTATAAACGTGTTCTGTCACCGGAGTTTCTGAAATGGCTGGCCGACACCGGAAAGTTTTCCTTTCTCAAGGACACCTGCTGCGAGTTGACACAGCTTAAGGCCAAATGCGATGCCGTAAAGGGCACAGACTTAAAGATATTCAATGCCAATGCGGCAACTCTGCTTCAGAGTCTCAGAATGGGCTGCGCAGGATATTCCGGTGTCATGGCGAATTTCCACCCGGATCTTTACGTGTGGCTTGTGGATAATTTTGAAAAAGAACCGGAGAGGGCGGAGGAAATGCAGAACTTTATCGGAGCGGCTTCCACTATAGAGTGTCAGGTCTATCCCGTAAACGCGAAATACCATATGCAGCTTGAGGGCCTTCCGGTAACTACGAAATCCCGAAAGCAGGACGATGCCCTCCTCACCTCATCAAGGAGGCTTGAGATCGAGCAGTTCAGGGCGGTGACGGAGTCGTTCCGCAAAAGCTTTTTTAAATGAATTTACTGCGGCCGGGCATTGTCGGCCGTGATAAAGAGCAATAACCATTAATTCATAAGGAGGAAAAAATGAAAAAGAAAATTCTTGCAGGTATCTTAAGCTTCAGTATGATGGCCGCACTTCTTGCAGGGTGCGCTGCAGTTCCCGCGGCATCGGGTACAGCATCGGCTCCCGCAGAGCAGGCTCCCGCACAGGAGGAAAGCGCGGAGTCTTCGGAGAGCACGGAGAATACGGCAGAGGGCGCAGATGCCGCTGCTGCGGCTGATGCCCCGGTAGAGCTTATATTCACCTCCGTTTCGGTAACCGGAGATTCCCACACAACCGCCATGGACGCCTTTGCGCAGAAGGTTGAAGAGCTTTCGGGCGGTTCGGTCACCTGCAAAACCTACGCGGACGGGACCCTGTTTTCGGCAGATGCGGAGTTTGATGCGCTGTCGTCAGGGCAGGCAGATCTGGCATACATTTCTTTCCCGACCCTGGCTACACAGTCCGGCCTTGAGTGGTGTTCGATGGTAGGAAGCGCATATTTCTGGAGCAGCTATGACCATATGACGCAAACGCTTAACGGGGACATCGGAAAGAATGATATCTTCCCGAAGATTGAGGAGGCTGTAAATGCGGTTCCGCTGGGTGCGTTTTATCTCGGAAGCCGTGTTGTTAATACCAGAAACAAGGAAATCAACTCCTATGCGGATATGAACGGACTGCTCCTGAGGATGCCCAATTCCGAAACATGGCTGAATCTGGGCGAGGCTCTCGGAGCAAATCCCACCCCTCTTGCCTTCTCGGAGCTTTATACCGCTCTCCAAACCGGTGCCATCGATGGTCAGGACAATCCGCTGCCTACTGATGTTTCGGCTAAGTTCTATGAGGTCGCTCCCTATGTGGCTATAACAAATCACGTAGTTGACTCGATTATTCCGATGATCAACAAGGATAAGTGGAATTCTCTTACGGATGCACAGAAGGAAGCTGTGAGAGGCGCGATCGAATATGCAAAGCAGGTGAATGATGAAGCCCGTATAGAAGAAGAGGAAAAGGATATAGCTATCCTTGAGGAGAACGGCTGCACGATCACCTATCCCGATATCGAGGATTTCAAGACCAATGCCCAGGCATACTATAATGATCATCCCGAGCAGACGGAGCAGTGGGATATGGATCTTTATGAAAAGATCCAGGCCAGTGCAAAATAACGCAGTTTATTTGTGACAGATGTGCGGCGGAGAGCCGGAAGGCTCCGGTTCTCCTGCTGCCGTTTCGTGATTGATGTTATTATGGAGATGCGAGCATGACTAACCAATCAGAAACAAAAAGCACCGCCCTGAGGATCCTTGATTTTTTTGAGACAGGTGTGACGAGCATTGCCTTCGTCGTGATCTTCATAACCTTTATGATTTCCATTATTTCCAGGTATGTCCTGCGTGTCCCGGTGACATGGACTTATGAGATATCTATTCTGGGATATATGTGGACAATGTTTTTCGGGGTCGGAAGGGCCATTGACAATGATGAGCATGTGGTGTTCAGCCTTGTATATGACAAGCAGTCACCTAAAGGGAAACAGTTCTGTCTGATCCTTTACAACTGCATGCTGACGATATTTCTGCTGATAGCGTTTATACCCTGTGTGCAGGCCATGATGAAAAGCACTATGACGACCGGTGTGCTTAAGCTCCCCTATAAGGTCGTTTTTTCTCCTTTCTTTTTTATGATGGTTGAGATCATAGTAAAATCCGGACGAAATGTATATAAGGCGCTGAAGATGAATGTAAACGGGCCGGAGAATAAGGAGGGTGAAGCGGTATGAACTGGGCTATTTTACTGTTATTTGCTTTGATGGCGGTATGCTTTATCATCAGGATGCCGATATCCTTTTCCATGCTGGCCGCTTCCATCGGATATATTCTGATCACCCGCCCCGGAGACCTCGGAGAGGTTTTTTCCGTGATCACCGGCAATATGTTTTCAAACTATACGATGCTTGCTGCCCCGTTATTCATCTTCATGGCAAATGTCATGAACGAGAGCGAGGTAACGGACAAGATGTTTGCCTTCTGCAACGGCCTGCTGGGCAAATTGAAGGGCGGAACCGCACAGGTAAATGTTCTGATATCTCTGATCTTTTCCGGTATGACCGGCTCTGCGATCGCGGATGCTTCCGGGATCGGAACGATGGAGATCGAGCAGATGAAAAAGGAGGGCTATGACGCGGAGTTTTCATGTGCCATTACCGCTGCGTCCGCTACGGTTGGTCCCATATTCCCGCCTTCCATCCCCATGATCATATATGCGATGCTTTCGGGGGCTTCCATCGGAAAGCTGTTTATGGGAGGTATGGTACCGGGCGTGCTGCTCGCGCTTCTCCTGGGCATCTATGTAGGCTTCATCTCCTATAAGAGAAATTACCCTGCCGGTGTGATAATGAGCCGCAGGGATTTCGGGATCGCCACCTTAAAGGCACTTCCGGCACTTCTTACTGTCATCATCCTTCTCGGAGGGATATATACGGGAGTCTGTACCCCTACTGAGGCCGGGGCCCTGGCTTCTGCCTACGCCATTCTGATCTCTGCATTTATCTACAGGACGATGGGACCGGCTAAGCTTTGGAAGGTTATAAAGCAGTCAGCGGCAAATACGGCCACACTGGCGCTCCTTACCGGAACTTCGATGCTCTTTTCATATATCATTTCCAGAGAGCAGGTTTCGCAGGCCATCGC
>ODAI011492937.1_pt1 | contig 12519 bp, 12 predicted proteins | sample 1539321 | NCBI WGS metagenome assembly ODAI01 (sample SAMN02144231, study PRJEB22623) | gut metagenome | biome: sheep rumen | host: Ovis aries | place: New Zealand
CCATTTGGCACTTCATCTACGTGTACCAAGTCGCCTTTTTGATTGAGGGCCCATGTAAGATAAGCTTTACTACTCATTGCGTCGTAAATCTACATTTTGGATAATTGGAACATCCATAGAAAGTGCCATACTTACCATTTCGTTCAATAAGATGACCTCCACATTTTGGACAGATGCCGGAATTGAAGGTTACATTTACTTCATTTGCAGCCTTCCTAATGTTCTTGACATGTTGACTGTCGCTTACCGTCTCTCTTATATTATTCCCGGTTAGTATTGCAAGGACGTCTTGAGCATCATTATCTGTCAGGTATGAAGTTTTATATCCATCAATTACATCCAAAAGACTCTCCTCATAGATGACATAATGATTGCTCTCAACGTTGCTAAGATCAGCATCACCAGCAAACACAACAATAGACACTACCTTAAGATATGGGTATGTAGATAGCAGTTCTTTAATTCTAAGAACGTGCCCTGCAGATTGTTTGACAGGGTTATAGAAATGTTTGCACTTCGCTGAATTTGATTTCATTATTTTGCCTGCTGGTTTACACAAATCGGCTGGCTTTTTTGTACCCCCGTCTTTTTGGCTCGAGCCAAACAATCAAATGGCATGAGCCAATCGATCAATCGGCTTAAGCCAAACGGCAAAATGGCTCTATAGGAAATGACCTACCTATACCTATACCTATACCTATACCTATATCGTATGCCGTATGATGGATTCGATAGAGTATCTATTCCGCTATCTGACTTCCTATTGATGTGCAGAAACTGACAATGGGGCATGTCCTGCGGTTGCGGCATACCATCGTCTCGAAGAAGTCCGCACGCATTGTCTCGTCGTACAGCTTCTTCTTCAAGTCCAACACTTCATGCTGCAGGGCCTTTATCTCCTCTGCCTGGTTATCTACGGGCTTGTTCTTCATAAGCAGCGCACTTTTATCGTTTGACGCTGCAAAGTTACGAATAACTCTCAAAACGGCAGTAAAAGAACTCTGGTATTTCTTTACAAGGGAATTCTTGCTTGCTCCTTCCAGATAATACGCTCTAATAATAGCATCTTGTTCTTCAATGCTTAAATGTTTTCGCTTTCCTTGAACTTCTGCCATGTTTAGTTGACTTTAGTGTCAACTTTTTCTAGCGTAAGACAGTTGGGGGTTTGTAGGGTAAAAGTACAAGTAAAAGCACAAAATTCCAAAAAAATCGGTATTTTTTACTAATTTTGTCGCCAAATAAAAAGTAAAATGAATATAGCCATCTATACCTTGACGTCCACATTGCATGACTCGCAAAGCGTGGATGTATTGACAAGAGAGTTTCTTGATTCAATCAATTTACCCTATGTACTGAAGGGTGACGACTTTTCGGATTATGGCAGGCATGACCTAAGCCTGATTTACGTTCGTACTGGCGGAACAGAGAGTATATTCAGACGACTGATGCCCGAGTTGTCGCAAAAGTCCAGACAGCCATTCTACCTGTTGGCTTCGGGCAAAAGCAATTCGTTAGCGGCTTCGCTGGAAATCCTAAGCTTTCTGGGCCAACATGGCAAGCAGGGAGAAATCTTGCATGGAGCCCCAGCTTATGTTTCAGGACGAATACAAATGTTATGCCAGACAGAGGCTGCTACAAGGTACTTGCAAAACTGCAATTTGGGTGTCATTGGGAAACCGTCTGACTGGCTCATTGCCAGCGATGCGGATGCAGATTGCGTCAGACATAAACTGGGCATAAGCCTGATGGACATACCGATGTCCAAACTGACAGACTTACTGTCGATGACACCCGAACCAGAGCACAGGGAATGTAACTGCATGGCACACGTCAACGAGGCTCTGCCTGGAGCAATCCGCATATACGATGCGCTAAAAGCATTGGTCGAAAATCTTAACCTGCATGGCTTGACTATACGTTGCTTCGACTTGTTGGAAGCCGTACAAAACACAGGGTGCTGGGCTTTGGCAAAGTTGAATGCCGATGGCATAGTTGCGGGTTGCGAGGGCGATGTTCCCACATTGCTGACCATGATGCTGCATCGTGCAATATCGGCATGTTCATCCTTCCAAGCCAATCCCTCAAACATCAACCCCGAGACGGGCGAAATACTGTTTGCCCACTGTACCATACCGTTCGATATGGTGCAACGATACGAACTGGATACGCATTTCGAGTCAGGAATAGGAGTCGGCATCCGTGGGTATGTACCAGAGGGACCTGTGACAGTCAGCAAGGTGTCGGGCGATTTGTCCAGATTCTTTGTTGCTGAGGGCAAGCTAATTCGCAATCAATCTGCTCCTGACCTGTGTCGCACACAGCTGGTAGTCAAGCTAAACAATCCCAGCGATGCAGGGTACTTTCTGAATAATCCCATCGGCAACCACCATGTTGTCGCAGTGGGACATCATGCTGAGGAAATGAAGGCTTTGCTACGCAGGTGTTCTGTTTTATAATCAAATATATGGCATTATCAAATATTGAGAAACATTACAACAAGCACCCCGAGGACTTACGTCTGCTACGCAGGCATGGGATAGTCGAGTTTCAGACAACCATGTATCATCTGCATCGTTTTCTGAAGCCAGGAATGCAGATACTGGATATCGGTGCAGGAACGGGACGCTATGCCTCGGCTCTGATGGCCGAAGGGTTTAGTGTGAAATCAGTTGAACTGGTCAGGCGAAATATTGATATTTTCCTTAAGCGTGAACCAGAGGCAGATGTTATTCAGGGAGATGCCCGCAACATGCCGTTCATCCCCGACTCGACTGCTGACATCACCCTGTTGCTTGGTCCCCTGTATCATCTTATAGGTGACGAGCAGAAACTGGTTGCGCTGAACGAGGCAAGGCGTGTAACTAAACGGGGCGGACTGATATTCGTAGCTTATCTGATGAACGAATACAGCATACTGTCCTATTGTTTTGACGAGGAAAGGATTACGGACCTTATGGCACGCGGTGTTGTTGACAGTAGCTATCACATACGCGCACAACAGGACGAATTGTATGACTATGTGCGTATCGAGGATGTGAACCGGCTAAACACCGAGGCACGGCTACAGCGCGTAACGGTATTCTCACCCGACGGGGCTGCCGACTATATGCGAAACAGACTTAACAGGATGAGCGAGGAGACGTTTGGCCGTTTTGTCGAATACCAAAAAATAATATCCGAACGCCCTGACCTGATAGGTGCAGGTAGCCATATCGTAGATGTGTTGAGAAAGGTGTGATTCGACAGTCATTTTCAGGTCCTCGATTAGGGGTTTGCAGTTGGCTACAGCAAAAAAACACAACATTAATTTTGGCTATCACCGAAGATATTTGTACCTTTGCACTTGTTTTAACCTGCATATTATGAGGGAATATGAACTGAACGTCCGCATAAAGGTATTGATGCCGGAGGAATTGGAAAAGTCTGATGCCGAGTTGATAGAGGCTGCCAAGCAGGCTACGGAGACAAGTTATTCTCCTTACAGTCATTTTCAAGTTGGTGCTGCCTTGCGTTTGGACAGCGGTGAAATAATCAAGGGCAGCAATCAGGAGAATGCCGCATTTCCTGTTTCCTGCTGTGCCGAGCGTACTGCCTTGTTCTGGACAGGTGCCAATCGTCCGGGACAGGTAATCAGGGCTATTGCCATTGCGGCACAGACAAAGGGACAGTTTACTACGGATGTTACCGGTCCATGTGGTGTTTGTCGTCAGGCGTTGCTTGAAGTGGAACACAGGCAGGGGGTCCCTATACGTGTATTGCTATACAGCGAAAGCGGTGTTCACGTAATAGACAGCCTCAGGGAAATTGTCCCGTTCAGTTTCTATGCAGAGAATATGGGGTAATTCATAATTCAGAGCATAATCAGATAAGAAATGATAAGTCTTAGTAATATAGCCGTACAGTTTGGCAAAAGGGTTTTGTACAAGGATGTGAATATGAAGTTCACGAGTGGTAACATTTATGGTGTTATCGGAGCGAACGGAGCAGGTAAGTCCACATTGCTGAAGGTAATAAGTGGTGACTTGGATGCAACGAAAGGAACAGTGGAACTTGGACCTGGCGAGCGTCTGAGTGTTCTGACGCAGGATCATTTCCAGTACGACCAGGAGACGGTGCTGAATACTGTACTGATGGGCCACACGACAATGTGGGAGGTGATGAAGGAGCGCGAGGTCCTGTATAGCAAAACTGATTTTACAGACGAGGATGGCATACGCGTCGCTGAACTGGAGGATAAGTTTGCCGAAATGGGCGGTTATACTGCCGAGAGCGATGCCGCTACCCTGCTCTCGGGGCTTGGAATCAAGGAGGATAAGCATTATCAGCTGATGGGTGAGCTTTCGGGCAAGGAGAAGGTACGTGTGATGCTGGCAAAGGCTTTGTTCGGCAATCCCGACAACCTTTTGCTTGACGAGCCTACGAATGACCTGGACCTAGACACTGTTCAGTGGCTGGAGTCTTATCTAAGCGAAATCGAGGGAACAGTTTTGGTGGTTAGTCACGACCGACATTTCCTGGACAGCGTATGTACGCATACTGTGGATATTGATTTTGGCAAGGTTACCATGTTTGCCGGAAACTATTCGTTCTGGTACGAATCTTCTCAATTAGCGTTACGTCAGGCTCAGAACCAGAAGGCCAAGGCCGAGGAGAAGAAAAAGGAACTGGAGGAGTTCATCAGACGCTTCAGTGCAAACGTGTCAAAGAGCAAGCAGACAACAAGCCGCAAGAAGATGCTGGAGAAGCTTAATGTTGATGATATACGGCCAAGCACGCGTAAGTATCCCGGTATCATTTTCCAGATGGAACGCGAACCGGGCAACCAGATTCTGGAAGTGGAGAACCTGAAGGCTGTGACGGATGACGGTACGGTTCTTTTTGACAATGTATCGTTCAACGTAGAAAAGGGCGAAAAGGTGGTGTTCCTGAGTCATGATCCACGTGCAATGACTGCATTGTTTGAAATCATCAACGGCAACCGCGAGGCACAGGGCGGCACATTCAACTGGGGTGTTACAATTACGCCAGCCTATCTGCCTGTTGACAATACCGAATTTTTCCAGAGTGACAAGAACCTGGTAGATTGGCTGAGCCAGTATGGTGAGGGTAATGATGTTTATTTCAAGGCTTTCCTGGGTCGTATGCTGTTCAGTGGTGAGGAGGTGCTGAAAAAAGTAAACGTACTGTCGGGTGGTGAAAAGATGCGTTGCATGATTGCCCGTATGCAGTTGAACAATGCAAACTGCCTGATACTGGACACACCGACCAACCATCTGGATCTGGAATCTATTCAGGCATTCAATAACAACCTGAAACTGTTCAAGGGTAACGTTTTATTTGCAAGTCATGACCACGAGTTCATACAGACAGTTGCAAACCGTATAATCGAACTTACCCCTAACGGTACCATAGACAAGCTTATGGAGTATGACGAATACATAAGCCGTGATGACATCAAGGAACTGAAGGATAAGATGTACAATGCTTAATTCATAATTTGGATATATAATTGCCGTTATGACATGAAGTGTGCCAATTTGACGTTTGGCACATTTTTTGTGTAACAAGACATAAATGTAATTTAACGACTATGACAAAAGAAAATACGGAAACAGAGAAATTGAAAAACGAGAACAAATCTCAGGAAGAGGTTAATACCGGCGAAGCATGTGACGAAAAGGATGCTGCCACTGAATCTGAGCCTGTTAAGCAGGAAGCAGAGATAGATCCGCTGGAGAAAGCCGAGGCCGAGATTGCTGACCTGAAGAAGCAGTTGCTGTACAAGATTGCCGAATTTGACAATTACCGCAAGCGTACAATGGCCGAGAAGGTCGATTTGATTATGAATGGCGGTGAAAAGACAATAACTGCCATTTTGCCTGTTATGGACGATATGGAACGTGCCCTGGAACAGATGAAGAAGGCCGAGGATGTATCGGCAGTTGTAGAGGGTGTCGAACTGATTCGGAAGAAATTCATGGGTATCCTGGAGAAGCTGGGTGTAAAGGCCATCGAAACTGATGGTGCAGAGTTTGACGTTGACCTTCACGAGGCAATTGCACAGCTCCCTGCTCCAACCGAAGATATGAAGAACAAGATTATTGATTGTACACTGAAAGGTTACAAGCTGAACGACAAGGTTATCAGGCACAGCCAGGTTGTTGTCGGGATGTAATTATAAATTAAAAACGACATGGCACAAAGAGATCCATACGAAGTACTGGGTGTAGCCAAGAATGCAACCGATGCGGAGATTAAGTCGGCGTACAAGAAACTGGCCATAAAGTACCATCCGGACCGTAATCCGAATAACAAGGAGGCCGAGGAAAAATTTAAGGAGGCTGCCGAAGCATACGATATCCTGCGGGATAAGGACAAGCGTGCACGCTACGACCAGTTTGGATTTGCCGGAATGGGCGGAGCAAATGGTTTTGGTGGCGGACAGGGCTTTGACATGAACGACATCTTCAGTATGTTTGGTGACATCTTCGGTGGACACATGGGTGGCGGAGGCGGTGGCTTCGAGAGCTTCTTTGGTGGCGGAGGCGGCAGCTATGGTGGTCCTCAGAAGCATCATGGCGGAGATTTGCGCATCAAGGTACGCCTTACACTTGAGGAGGCAGCGTCCGGTACAACCAAGAAATTCAAGGTACACAAGAACATGACCTGTACCCATTGTAACGGTTCGGGCAGCGAGGACGGAAAGACAGATACGTGTCCGACCTGTCACGGTTCGGGTTATATTTCCCGTACAATCAATACTATGCTTGGACGTATGCAGCAACAGAGTGTGTGCAACGCATGCGGAGGAACCGGAAATACAATTAAGAACAAATGTAAATATTGTTCGGGCACAGGCGTCGTTGCGGGTGACGAGACTATCGAGGTAAAGATTCCGGCTGGCGTGGATACAGGCATGATACTGAATGTGCAAGGTAAGGGACATGCAGGTCGAAATAACGGATATGCAGGTGATATCAAGGTTGCCATAGAGGTTGAGGAACATCCTGAATTACACCGTCAGGATATGGACCTTATATATAACCTTCTGTTGGACCTGCCTACAGCCGTATTGGGAGGAAGTGTAGAAATACCGACAATAGACGGGAAGGTTAAAGTCAAGATAGAACCGGGAACTCAATCCGGAAAGACATTACGTCTCAGGGGCAAGGGTATGCCCTCACTGCATAATTACGGACAGGGCTATGGTGACGAAATCATACGCATTTCAATCTATATTCCGGAGCACCTGAACAAGGATGAACAGGAAATGTTTGAAAAGATGCGCAACAGCGAGAGCATGAAACCATCAGCTCATGTCAAGAAAACATTCTTTGACAGGTTCCGCAATCTTTTTTCCTGAACATAAATCATACTGAATAATGTCCTATCAGCAAGCTATAGACTATTTGTTCAACTCAGCCCCGATGTTTCAGAATATCGGGGCTGGTGCATATAAGGAAGGACTGGACAACACCAATATACTGGACAGGCATTTTGGGCATCCGCATCGCAGTTACAGAACAATACACGTAGGCGGCACTAACGGTAAAGGCAGTGTTTCGCATACTTTGGCAGCAATACTACAGAAGTCGGGGCATAAAGTCGGCTTATATACCAGCCCTCATCTGGTTGATTTTCGCGAGAGAATCAGAGTCAATGGCGAAATGATACCACAGGAGCGTGTTATACGCTTTGTTCAGGAGGAACGTAGTTTCTTCAGCTCCCTACATCCCAGTTTCTTCGAATTAACAACTGCGCTTGCCTTCAAATATTTTGAAGAAGCTGGTGTTGACATTGCTGTTATCGAGGTAGGTCTGGGTGGAAGACTGGATTGTACAAATATAATATCTCCACTGCTGTCCGTCATAACGAACATCAGTTTTGACCATGTGCAGTTTCTTGGTAATACGCTTGAAGAGATTGCCCGTGAGAAAGCCGGTATAATTAAACCTGGTATCCCTGTTGTCATAGGCGAGACTAATGCAGAGATTAAGATAAGGAATGTTTTCGCACTGACAGCCAACGAATTACATTCCGAAATACGTTTTGCTGACGAGGAATATCACGAGCAGGTTGAATCTGAGCTGAAAGGTGATTATCAGGTCAAGAACACACAGACGACACTGACCGCGTTGGAGTGTCTTAAGGAAAAATACCCTGAGTTGCATATCACCAACGAGGCAATCAGCGAAGGGTTCAGTCATGTATGCAAATTAACCGGTTTGATGGGCAGGTGGCAAACTATCAGTCAAAATCCGCTTGTTATATGTGATACGGGTCACAATGTTGCCGGTTGGGAATATCTTTCTCGACAACTGGAAAGAATGCCTCGCCCCCTACATATTATAATAGGTATGGTTTCGGACAAGGATGTGACTCATGTACTGGAAATGATGCCACGGGATGCACACTACTATTTTACTCAGGCTTCGGTAAAACGCGCCATGCCAGTCGAACAATTTTTGGACATTGCAAAACAATGTGGATTAACGGGTAAATCATTCCCGAATGTTGCCGAAGCATACGCAAAAGCATTGCAGAATGTAGGAAACGGGAGCATATTTGTAGGCGGAAGCACATTTATTGTTTCTGATTTGCTCAGCAGTTAGCATTTTCCCGCAGTATTATTTGGATTATTATTGTTAATTGGTTATATTTGCATTGCAAACAATATAAATCTAAATTTTACTCTCAATGGAAAACGCATTGATTTCGGGTCTGAAATGCGAAGACTTTCAGGCTGTGGTACAGGGCAAGGAAACCGACCTGTACACCCTTACGAACAATAACGGGATGGAAGTATCCATCACCAACTACGGAGGTTCGATTGTGGCCATCATGGTTCCTGACAAGGAAGGCAAGATGGCCAATGTTATACAGGGACATGACTGCATAAAGGACTGCATCTCCAGCCCTGAGCCATTCCTCAGCACACTTGTCGGTCGCTACGGCAACAGGATATGTCGTGGTAAGTTTACGCTGAACGGCAAGGAGTACAATCTGAAAATCAATAATGGACCTAACCACCTGCACGGAGGTCCTACAGGTTTCCATTCCCGTGTATGGGATGCCGAACAGATAGGCAACAATGTGTTGGTTCTGCGTTATGTGTCGGCATATTACGAGGAAGGTTTTCCCGGCGAGCTTTGCATGACCGTAAGGTATTCGCTGACAGATGATGACGAACTGGTTATTGACTACCGCGGCACAACGAACAAGAAGACCATTGTCAATATGACAAGCCACGGTTTCTTCTCGCTGACAGGTATAGGTACCCCTACCCCATCCCAGTTGGATTGCGTCCTGCAGATTAATGCAGATTTCTACGTTCCAATTGACGAAAATTCGATACCTACAGGCGAAATACTGAAGGTCGAGGGAACACCCTTTGATTTCCGTACACCCAAGCCAATAGGCAAGGATATCGCACAGGATAACGTACAGCTGAAGCATGGCGCAGGTTATGACCACAGTTTTGTGCTGAACAAGAAGGAACCAGGCGAACTTTCTCTCGCCGCCACATTGTGGGAGCCTGCAAGCGGACGCGTTATGGAGACATGGACGACAGAGCCCGCAGTTCAGTTCTACTCAGACAATTGGGCTGACGGCTACAAGGGACAGCACGGAGCCACATTCGGCAAATACAGCGGTATGTGTTTCGAGGCCCAGCATTTTCCCGACAGTCCCAATCACCCGCATTTCCCCAGCTGTGTACTGAAACCAGGTGAGGTTTACACACAGAAGACTATCTACAAGTTCGGTGTAAAGTAAAGACAGATAATCTGAAAATCAATATAATAATCCAAACAAACTAAATTTATGGCTAAACAAGCAAAACAATGGGGAGCTATCATCGTTATGATTGCCCTATTTGCAATGATTGCCTTCGTGACCAACCTGTGTTCACCTATGGCAACAATCATCAAAGCACAGGGACCTATCTCGAATGTGCTTGCCCAGATTGGCAACTACGGTAACTTCGTTGCATATCTGGTGATGGGTATCCCTGCGGGTATGCTCATTTCCAAGTTCGGTTACAAGAAGACCGCCCTTATCGGTCTGTGTGTAGGTATCGCCGGTATCCTGATACAGTGGGCAAGCGGTTTCTTTGACCCTGTTGCTGACGGTGTGGGAACTATCTTCGGTGTATATCTGTGCGGTGCATTTCTCGCAGGTCTGTGCATGTGTATCCTGAACTGCGTTGTAAACCCAATGCTTAACCTGCTGGGTGGCGGCGGTAATGGCGGTAACCAGCTGATTCAGGTGGGCGGCGTGTTCAATTCTGCTGCTGCCGTAGGTTGCTATATCCTGATGGGAGCACTGATTGCTGATCCGCTGAAGGCCAAGATGGCCGACGCAACTCCTGCACTGATGATTGCACTCGCAATATTCGTTGTTGCATTCATTGTAATCTGCTTCACAAGGATAGATGAACCCGAACAAGCTCCTGTTGACCTGAGCATGATTCCAAAGGCACTGGCATTCCGCCACTTTGCCCTGGGTGCATTAGCCATCTTCCTGTACATGGGTATAGAGGTTGGTGTGCCCAACTTCGTAAACCTGTATCTGATTGACTACGGTGTTACACCAGCTATTGCCGGACTGCTGGTTGCTGTTTACTGGGCAAGCATGATGATTGGCCGTTTCGTAGGCGCAAGCATCGGTTCGAAGGTAAGCGCACGTACGATGGTCACTATTGTTAGCACCGCCACCCTGTTGCTCGTAGGATTCGGCATATTTGCCCCGACAGACGTTCATGTACCATTCCCAGGTGTTGACTGGTCAACGCTGACAGTCATCACCCAAGACGTTCCGGTTGGTATTTTCGCCATGCTGCTGGTTGGTCTTTGCACATCTGTCATGTGGGGTGCAATATTCAACATGGCAGTTGAGGGTCTTGGCAAATATACAGCAATCGCCTCGGGCATATTCATGACAATGGTATTTGGCTGTGCTGTAATGATGGGTATCCAGGGCTTTGTTGCCGACATTGCCGGTTATATGACAAGCTTCTGGGTTGTTATGTTCTGCGCGGCCTACCTGCTGTTCTACGCACAGATTGGCAGTCGTCCTGCTAAAAAGTAATTTATCGTTCAACTAAATAATCACAAAATACTATGAGACTTACAATTGATGATGTAAGAAGCCGTTTCATCAAGCATTTTGATGGAACGACAGGCAGTGTATATGCCTCACCTGGCCGTATCAACCTGATTGGTGAGCACACCGACTATAACAACGGCTTTGTATTCCCCGGTGCCGTACAGCAAGGTATAATTGCAGAAATCAAGCCAAACGGAACCCGTAACGTAAATGCATACTCTATTGACCTGAAGGACAAGGTTACATTCTGTCTGGATGACCTCGATGGGCCAAAGGCAACATGGGCACGCTACATCTTTGGCGTATGTCGCGAAATGATGGCTTTGGGCGTACCCGTCGAAGGATTCAATACCGCATTTGCCGGTGATGTACCCCTGGGAGCCGGCATGAGTTCGAGTGCAGCATTGGAAAGCTGCTTCGCCTTCGCCTGCAATGACCTGTGGGGAGAGAACAAGATCGAGAAGATGGAGTTGGCCAAGGTTGGACAGCGCACAGAACACAAGTATATAGGTTGTAATTGTGGTATTATGGATCAGTTTGCATCGGTATTCGGCAAGGCAGGCAGTTTGATGCGTCTTGACTGCCGCAGTGGCGAGTTTGCATATTTCCCATGGAAGCCCGAAGGATACAAACTGGTACTCGTGAACTCGTGCGTCAAGCACGAACTAGCAGGTTCGCCATACAACGACCGCCGTTTGTCATGCGAGCGCGTTGCTGCCGTAATCAACAAACATCATCCCGATGTTGAAACCCTGCGTGATGCAAACATGGCTTTGCTGGACGAGGTCAAGGCTGAGGTTTCGGAAGAGGATTACAAGCGTGCCCGCTATGTCATTGGTGAGGTTGACCGTGTATTGGCTGTCTGCGATGCCCTGGAACGCGGTGACTACGAGACAGTCGGCCAGAAGATGTACGAGACGCACTACGGTCTGTCCAAGGAGTACGAGGGATACTGCGAGGAACTGGATTACCTGAACGACATTGCCAAGGATTGTGGTGTAACCGGCTCTCGCATCATGGGCGGCTGCTTTGGCGGTTGCACAATCAACCTCGTTACTAACGAGCTCTATGACAATTTCGTAAAGGTTGTCAAGGAGAAGTATGCTGCCAAATATGGCAAGGAACCAATTGTCATTGACGTTGTAATCGGTGACGGTTCGCGCAAGCTCTGTTAGTCCTACAAAAACATTTTGACATACTGGTCTCAGTCTCATTATCGGGATTGAGACCTTTTTTTAATGTATTAAGGGAAAAAGTGTCACCTCTACATCCAAATATATAAATATATTTCTTACCTTTGCTCAGGTATAAACGAAGTAAGACATAACTCACATAAAATCAACCGATGGATAATACGCTCTACGCCGGTGTTCCACAATTCTACGTTGCAGTCGATTGCATCATATTCGCATA
>ODAI011506835.1_pt1 | contig 12519 bp, 10 predicted proteins | sample 1539321 | NCBI WGS metagenome assembly ODAI01 (sample SAMN02144231, study PRJEB22623) | gut metagenome | biome: sheep rumen | host: Ovis aries | place: New Zealand
GTGTCATTTGCAGCAGTTCGGTACTGGTGACCACACGAGGGTCGTCAATGTCGGCAATGGGGGGAAGCTTGGCGGTGCTGCCAGTGGCTATGATGATGCTTTTTGCAGAGACAGTGTCGCCGCCGACGGAAACGGTGTGGGCATCCAAGAACGAAGCATGGCCCCGGAGCAGGGTAATGCCCGGTGCGGAGAGGATGCCCTCTACCCCACTTCGAAGCTGCCCGACCACCTGCTGTTGACGTTCGACGGCCTCAGCGAAGGTGGCACTATGCACATAGGTCTTGGTGGGTATGCAGCCCCGGTTGAGACACGTACCTCCACCCTCCTGCTGCTCGACAATGGTCACCAGCAAGCCTTGCTTGGCGGCATATTCAGCGGCGCGGTAGCCACCAGGCCCCGCACCGATAATCAATAAGTCACAGGTCTTCATAACTTTCAGCTCTCAACTGTCTATAGGTTACCACGGGATGCTTGGCGGCCAGCACGTCGTCCACACGGCCTATAGGCGTGTTGTGAGGTGCAGACTTGACCACATCCGGATCCGTCTTAGCCTCTTCGGCTATACGGCGCATCACACTGATGAAGCCGTCCAGCGTCTCCAACGACTCGTTCTCCGTAGGTTCTACCATCAGACTCTCGTGGAACAACAGCGGGAAATAGATGGTCGGCGCATGATAGCCATAGTCCAGCAAGCGCTTGGCTACGTCCATCGTGGTAACACCCGTTGACTTCTCTTTCAGCCCGTCAAACACGAACTCATGACAGCATAAACCGCCAATAGGCAACTCATAGACATCCTTCAGCGACTCCTTGATATAATTGGCATTGAGCGTAGCCAAGGGGCCCACTTCCTTTACACGGTCACGGCCTAAGGTCAGGATATACGCCAAGGCACGCAGCATGACAGCAAAGTTTCCATGATAGGGCGACACCACGGGGAAGAACTCCTGCAGTCCCTCACGCACACCGACGGGGCCGCTGCCCGGGCCACCACCGCCATGAGGCGTCGAGAAAGTCTTGTGCAGATTGATGTGCATCACGTCAAAACCCATATCCCCCGGACGACAAGCACCCAGCATAGGATTCAGGTTGGCTCCATCGTAGTACATCAGGCCACCACACCCGTGAATCAGCTTGGCAATTTCCGGAATCTGCCGTTCGAAGAGTCCCAACGTATTAGGATTGGTCATCATCATGGCAGCGATGTTAGGGCCTTCTTGCTCTACTAACCGAACGAGGTCATCGTAATCAACCAGACCGTCGGCTCCGCTCTTCACCTCGACGATGTCGAGTCCGCAGACGGCAGCCGAAGCAGGATTGGTCCCATGAGCAGAGTCGGGTACTATCACCTTCTTTCGCTGCATGTCGTGACGCGAGCGGTGGTAGTTGTCAATGACCATCAAGCCCGTCAGCTCACCATGGGCACCGGCATAGGGCCTGAAGGTGAAATGAGCAAGACCTGTCAACGCACAAAGCATCTTCTCCAGCATCTTGATGGCAGCCAGTGCACCCTCCGTGGTATTGGCAGGCTGCAAAGGATGCAGGTTCTGGAACTCAGGAAGAGCAGCCATTTCCTCGTTGATCTTGGGGTTGTACTTCATGGTACAAGAACCCAACGGGTAGAAGCCGTTGTCTACACCAAAGTTATTCTGTGACAGATTGGTATAGTGACGGACAACGGTCAGCTCGTCACACTCAGGCAACTGGGCGTCTTCCTTGCGGCGCAACTCTGCAGGTACTTCGTACTGACTGAACTTGTTACGAGGCAGACTATAGCCCCGACGGCCCTCATGTGAGAGTTCGAAAATCAGGTTTCCGTACAATCGGTTGTTCATAGGGCTGCTACTTTTATAAGGTTATCAATTTCTTCCTTGGTACGTTTCTCGGTGACCGCAAAGAGAATGCCTTCCTCCAAGCGGATGCCACCCAACATGCCAGCGTCAATGAAACGCTGATAGAGCGTATTGACGTCACCATCATACTTCACATAGAACTCATTGAAAAAAGGTTTCTGGTAAGCCAACTGGAAGCGTCCCGTCTTCTGCAGTTCGTCACACAGATAGTGGGCTGCCGCATAAGAACGTTCTGCCGCCTCCTTCACACCCTCGCGCCCCATCAAGGCCATATACATGGTTACAAAGAGCGCCATCAACGACTGGTTAGAACAGATGTTGGAAGTAGCTTTCTGACGACGGATATGCTGTTCGCGAGCTTGTAACGTCAACACAAAGGCACGCTGGCCCCGATTGTCAACCGTCTTGCCGACAATGCGTCCCGGCATCTTGCGGATTAGCTTTTCCGTGCAGCACATATAGCCCACATAGGGACCTCCAAACGACAGGGGAATACCCAGCGACTGTCCGTCGCCGACAGCGATATCAGCCCCCCACTCGCCCGGCGTCTTCAGCACGGCAAGGTCTGCTGCCACACTATCCATGATAAACAGTGCCTTGTGCTCATGGCAGGCATCAGCAAAGCCCGTGAAGTCTTCCACAATGCCATAGACATTGGGCTGCTGGACAATGACACCAGCGACGCCGGAAAGAGTTGACAGTTGAGAGTTGAGAGTTGACAGGTCTGTGGTGCCGTCTGTCAAAGGAATCGTTACCAACTCTATTCCCTGATGAAGAGCATAGGTGTCAAGGACCTCGCGGGTTCTTGGATTCAAGCCGGCAGATACCAGCACCTTGTCGGCCTTTTTGCCAGCAGCCACAGCCATCATCATGGCCTCTGCCGTAGCCGTTGCACCGTCGTACATGGAAGCATTGGAAACATCCATGCCCGTCAACTCGGCCATCATAGACTGATACTCAAAAATATAGTGCAGCGTACCCTGTGAAATCTCTGCCTGATACGGTGTGTAACTGGTCAGGAATTCCGAGCGTGACAGCAGGTTAGGAATCACGCTGGGGGTATAGTGGTCGTAGGCGCCCATGCCGGCAAAGCATACCAATTGGCGATTCTTGGAACCTAACAGTTGGAAAGCCTGCCGTACCTCCAGTTCACTGGCACTCAAGGGTATGTCATAGTCACCACGAAAGCGGATGTCCTCAGGTATCTGGGCATAGAGATCGTCCAGGCTCTTGCACCCGACTTTCTCCAACATCACTTGAATATCCGCCTCGGTATGAGGAAAATACTTGAACATAGTAGACACTGAATGTTATTTTTCACAAAAAGCAGCGTATGCCTTGGCATCCATCAGGTTGTTCAGCTCTGAAGCATCGGCAATGGTCACCTTGATAATCCAGTTCTCGTAAGCATCGTTATTGACCAGTTCCGGCTGGTCTTCCAAAGCCTCGTTCACCTCGACTACCACACCTGTTACCGGCGATATCAGGTCTGACGCAGCCTTCACACTCTCTACGGCACCGAACTCCTCGCCGGCCGTGACCTCATCGTCTACCTCGGGCATGTCTACATACACCACATTGCCCAAGGCATGTTGGGCATAGTCGGTAATGCCGATGTAACCATATTCACCCTCCACTTTCACATACTCGTGCGACTCGCTGTAATAGAGTCCCTCCAATACTTTTGCCATAATTCTTGATTGTTTTTAGTTATTACTTGATATTGTTATTTCTTATAGTGTTTGTCATAGAAACGCTTTTTGCAGACCACTCCCGGGAAAGTCTTCTTGCGGATCTGAATCTCCACCTCCGTTCCTAACGCTGCGCAAGAGGCATCAATGAGAGCCATGCAGACACTCTTGTCCGTAGAAATGGTGTGGTAGCCCGTAGTCACTTCTCCTATAGGCTGACCATCCTTTAATACGGCATAGCCGTGACGGGGAATAGCCTTGTCCTGCAACTCGATGCCTACCAACTTCTTCTGCGGGCCGGTTGCCTTTTGCCGGGTCAAGGCGTCACGTCCGATAAATTCCGGCTTATCCAACTTGACGAAGATGCCTAAGCCTGCCATTATAGGCGTGATATCAGCAGACAACTCGTCACCATAGAGCGGCAGTCCCACCTCGAAGCGCAAGGTATCACGGCAACCCAGTCCGCAAGGTTTCACACCGGCAGCCATCAGCTGGTCCCAGCAGTCATTGATATACTGAGGGGTAGCGTAAATCTCAAAACCGTCCTCACCCGTATAGCCCGTACGGCTGACAATGACATCGTCCAACTGCTTAAAGGTGTAGAACGTCAGTTCCTTGCAGGGAAGGCCCAGCACTTCTTCCATCACCTTTTCTGCCTCCGGACCCTGCACAGCCAACTCACCATACAAGTCGCTCTGGTGCTCTAAACTGACATTAAATCCTCCAGCCTGCTCTTGTATCCAGGCCCAGTCCTTGTCGATATTGGCTGCATTGATGACCAAGAAGAAACGGTCTGCTGCCATCTTATATATCAATAGGTCATCCACCACGCCACCATCTTCGTAGCACATCATACCGTAGAGAATCTTTCCCACGGGCATATCCCTCACGTCATTGGTGAAAATATGGTTGACATAACGCTCGGCATCAGCCCCAGTAATGAGCACCTCGCCCATGTGGCTGACATCAAAGACACCACACGCCTGACGGACAGCCTGATGCTCATCGACGATGTTAGAGTACTGAATAGGCATGATAAAGCCTCCGAAGGGCGACATCTGGGCCCCCAAGGCTACGTGTTTGTCGTAAAGACAAGTTTTTTTGTTAGTTTGTTCCATATTATAATAAATGTATGAATTCATCTTTAAGATACTGCTGTTCCAGCTGTTCTATGCCTGCCACCTGATCTGCAGTCAGCTGACAGCTGTCCTCACATAGCGTTTGGCGGATGTGTGCCTTCACTTCTTCGAGGTTCAGCGACACATGGTCTTTCAAGAGCGTAATGCGCTGGCGCACACTCTCGATTCCTTTTTTCTGAAGCTTGTCCGCACTGGGAGTGATAGCGCTAAGCATGTGGTCCATGTCGGTGTCATAGAGCAGCGTGCTATGGACAATGCTCCGATGGGGCAAGTGATAGAAAGCGGTCCCGCAGACCTTACGGTCGCCTATCATCACATCGTTATGGCTGGTACTGGTAGCCTGAACACCCATCTGTCTGAGTGTCAGAAGTATCATTTGCAGGAAACGGTGGAAGACAACACCCACCTGGTCGTCGGCAGTCACGTATGACAGCATCACATTGGACTGGTCTGCATAGACGCAGCCACCACCGCTTTTACGTCGATACAACTGTATGCCATGCTGTCTGCAGTAGTCCACATTGACCTCACTCTCCATTTGCTGGTTACGCCCGAAGATCACACTGGGAGCCACCTGCCACATGAAGAAATAGTCGCCAGGCGGCATCGTCCGTGCGACATACTCCTCCATCGCCAGATAAAAGGAAAGGCGCCGTGTCTGGTTGGCAGGGTAATCGATATATATCATGAGTTTTTAGTTATTTCTCCATGTGATTGCCTTGCAAAGTTATGAAGAAATTATGCAATAACCAAGAAAAAAACAAAAATATTTTGCCAATCGGACAAATTGCACTATCTTTGCACTCAAAATATATTTCACTGTGGAATTATTACAAGACATCAAATACCCTGAAGACCTCAGAAAACTGGCTGTCGACCAGTTGCCACAACTCTGTCAAGAGCTGCGCGAGGACATTGTCAAGGAATTGTCTGTCAACCCGGGTCATCTGGCATCGAGCTTAGGTGTGGTGGAACTGACGGTGGCCTTGCACTATGTCTACAACACGCCAGAAGACCGTATCGTATGGGACGTAGGCCACCAAGCCTACGGCCACAAGATTCTGACAGGGCGACGCGAACAATTCTGTACGAATAGGAAACTGGGCGGACTGAAGCCTTTCCCGTCACCAGAGGAAAGCGAATATGACACGTTCATGTGCGGACATGCCTCGAACAGTATTTCCGCTGCCTTGGGCATGGCAATTGCAGACAAGAATAAGCAGCGGCAGGTGGTGGCCGTCATCGGCGACGGTGCCATGTCGGGCGGTCTGGCCTACGAAGGACTGAACAACGTCTCTTCGTCGGACAATGACATCCTGATTATCCTGAACGACAACAACATGTCGATAGACCGTGCCGTAGGAGGTATGCAGGAGTATCTGCTTTCGCTGTCTACCAACGAGACTTACAACGCCCTGCGCTTCAGGGCTTCGCGCTGGCTGCACAAGGTAGGGCTACTGGAGGATGACCGTCGCCGTGGGCTGATTCGTCTGACCAATGCCGTAAAATCAGCCATCTCGCACCAGCAGAATGTCTTCGAGGGCATGGACATCCGCTACTTCGGGCCCTTCAACGGCCACGACGTGAAAGCACTGGTACGCATCCTGAGACAAATGAAGGGCATGAAAGGGCCCAAGCTGCTACACCTGCACACGCAGAAAGGCCATGGCTATGCTCCTGCCGAGAAGGACGTCACCGTGTGGCATGCGCCTGGACGGTTTGACATGGAGACCGGCGTGAGACAGGAGGAAAGAAAAGGAGAAAAGGAGAACACCCCACCTCGCTATCAGGATGTATTTGGCGAGACGCTGCTGGAACTGGCCCGCCAGAATCCGAAGATTGTAGGCGTCACACCAGCCATGCCCACAGGCTGCTCGATGAGCATCATGATGAAGGAGATGCCCGAGCGTACTTTCGATGTAGGCATTGCTGAGGGACACGCCGTGACATTCTCCGGAGGAATGGCCAAAGAAGGGCTGATTCCCTTCTGCAACATATACAGTGCCTTTGCCCAACGGGCTTACGACAATATCATCCACGACGTAGCCATCCTGCGGCTGAACGTCATTCTTTGCTTGGACCGCGCCGGACTGGTGGGCGAGGACGGACCTACGCATCATGGTGCTTTCGACATGGCGGCCCTGCGCCCTATCCCCCATCTGACCATTGCATCGCCCATGGACGAACACGAGTTGCGTCGGCTGATGTATACGGCACAATTGCCCGACAAGGGACCTTTCGTCATCCGTTACCCACGAGGTCGCGGCACGCTGGTAGACTGGCATTGTCCACTGGAGGAGATTCCTGTAGGAAAAGGACGTAAGCTGCGTGACGGCGAGGACATGGCTGTGATAACCATTGGCCCCATCGGCCATACAGCAGCACAGGCCATCGACGAACTGGATGCCCTCCACCCGTCACCAGGAATCGCCCATTACGACCTGCGCTTCCTGAAGCCTCTGGACGAAGAGTTGCTGCACGAAGTGGGCCGTCGCTTCAAGAAGGTGGTCACCATCGAGGATGGCGTACGTAGCGGTGGCATGGGCTCTGCCGTACTGGAATGGATGAGCGAGCACGACTACAGTCCCGTCATCCGACGCCTGGGACTGCCCGATGAGTTTGTAGAGCACGGCAAGGTCAGTGAGCTACAGGCCATTGTAGGCATAGACAAAGACAGCATCAAACGAGCCATACAAGAACTACTATGAAGATTATCATTGCCGGAGCAGGTGCCGTGGGTACTCACCTGTCGAAACTGCTGTCACGCGACCATCAGGACTGCGTGCTCATAGACGAGGACCCTAACCGTCTGGGCGACCTTGACAGCCGTTATGACATCATGACGCTGCAAGGGCGCACCACCAGCATCAACACGATGAAGGAGGCAGGAGTAGAGAATGCTGACCTCTTTGTCGGCGTCACTCCTGACGAGAGCCGCAACATGAATGCGTGCATGATAGCCCATGCCTTAGGTGCCAAGAAAACGGTGGCCCGCATCGACAACTTTGAATATCTGGACCCTACGCGCAAAGAACTCTTCGAGCGGATGGGCATCAACTCGCTGATTTTTCCTGAAGTGCTGGCAGCGGTAGACATTGTCAACGGCCTGAAGATGTCGTGGGTGCGCCAGCGTTGGGACGTCAACGGAGGCGATCTGGTGATGCTGGGCATCAAGCTCCGCAACACCTGTGAAGTGCTGAACCAGCCGTTGCGAACGCTCTGCGGCCCCGATGACCCCTATCATATCGTAGCCATCAAACGGGATGGTGAGGCACTGATACCCGGTGGTAACGACGTGCTGCAGGAGAACGACCTGGCCTACTTCATGACCACACGCGAGTATATTCCCTATATCCGGCAGATTAGCGGCAAGGAACACTATGCCGATGTCAAGAACGTCATCGTGATGGGTGGCGGACGAACGGCAGTGCGAATGGCCAAGATGGCTCCAGACTATATGAACCTGAAAATCATCGAACAGGATGCTGCACGCTGTGAGAAGCTCAACGAGAAGCTGGCCGACCAAGACGTGATGATTATCCATGGTGACGGACGTGACTTGGGACTGCTGCAGGAAGAGGGCATCCAGAATACACAGGCCTTTGTGGCACTGACCGGCAATGCCGAGACGAACATTCTGGCCTGCCTGACCGCCAAGCGTCTGGGAGTCCGCAAGACGATAGCCATGGTGGAGAACCTGGACTATGTCGACATGGCTGAAAGCCTGGACATCGGCACCATCATCAACAAGAAGACGCTGGCTGCCAGCCACATCTACCAGATGATGCTCGATGCCGATGTCAGCAATGTGCGCAGCCTGATGCTGGTGGATAGTGACGTGGCAGAGTTTACTGCCGCCAAGGGGTCACGTGTAACCAAACGTCCCGTGAAGGACCTCGGCCTGCCTACCGGTGTCACCATAGGCGGACTGGTACGCAACGGGCAGGGCATTCTGGTCAACGGTAACACGCAGATTGAGGCTGGCGACTCCGTCATGGTGTTCTGTCATGAGCAGAACCTGAAAAAAGTGGAGAAATACTTCAAGGAGCACACGCTATGGTAAACTTCCCGCTCATATACAAGATTATCGGCTCACTGCTGTTCCTGCTGGGCACCATGCTGGCCATCTGTGTGGGCATAGCCTTGTATTATGGCGAGGATGACATGTTGCCGTTCCTCATAGCCACTCTGCTGACAGTGAGTGTCGGCTTCGTATTCAAATACCTGGGGCGCAATGCCACCAACAACCTCAGCCGTCGCGACAGTTACTTTCTGGTCACGGCCAGCTGGATTATCTTTACCTTCTTCGGTATGCAGCCCTTCCTCATCGGAGGCTACATCCCTAACGTCACCGATGCGTTCTTCGAGACCATGTCCGGCTTTACCACCACTGGGGCCAGCATCCTGAACGACGTAGAATGGCTGCCCCACGGCATCCTGTATTGGCGCACGCAGACACAGTGGATAGGCGGCTTGGGAATCGTCTTTTTCACCATTGCCATTCTGCCCTCCATGGTAGGCAACGGCAGCGTGAAAGTATTCTCTGCCGAAGCCACAGGTCCGATGCGCTCCAAGATGCATCCGCGACTGTCAACCATGGCCAAATGGATTTGGACCATCTATCTGGGGCTGACCGTTGCCTGCGTACTTTCGTTCTACGCCTGTGGCATGAACTGGTTCGACAGCATCAACTACGCCATGACCACCACGGCTACGGGTGGTTTTGCAACCCATAACGACACGACCACCTATTTCAACTCCCCGTCCATCGAGTACGTTTCCGTGCTGTACCAGTTTCTGGCGGGCATCAACTTTGCCATGCTCTACATGGCTATCTTCAAGTTCAAGGTGGGCAATCTGCTCAAGAGTTCCGAGTTCAAGCTCTACCTTTTTATCATTACCGCAGCAACCACATTCATCGCCTACTTGCTGATGACCCGCAACGGATATGGGCTGGAACGGGCCTTCCGTTCATCGCTCTTCCATGTAGTGTCCTTCATGACCACCACGGGAATCTTCAACGACGATGCTGCCATGTGGCCACGCATCACCTGGGTGGTCCTGGGCTGTCTGATGTTCATCGGAGCCTGTTCAGGGTCTACTACGGGAGGCTTCAAATGCATCCGTCTGGTCATGGTCTTCAAGGTGTTGCGCAATGAGTTCCGACGCATTCTCCACCCCAACGCCATACTGCCTGTCAAGGTAAACGGCCAGACAGTATCCCAACAGAAACTCTCCACCCTGCTGGCATTCTTTGCCATCTTTACCTTCATGGTGCTCATCACCGCCACCATCATGGTGATGGCAGGCATCGACTACACCAACTCCGCAGTGATTGCCCTGAGCTGTATCAGCAATGTGGGAGCCTCGCTGAGCACCGAGATAGGCCCCGTGCTGTCGTGGGGCGAACTGCCTGTACACATCAAGTGGACCTGCTCGTTCCTCATGCTTGTAGGCCGTCTGGAAATCCTGTCGGTGCTGGTGCTCTTCACACGGGCCTTCTGGAAAGACAACTAAGTAAAAGCCAGCAACGAAACGTATATCATATAAAGTAACTACATACCAAACACTCATGTACACTAAGAATGTGAAAGTCTATAAGTTCACACCTTTATTGAAGACCCTTATCTGGGGCACAGAGAGCTGGCAGATCAGCGGTGTCCCCGGCAATGAGACGCCCTGCGACGGGCAGAATCTCAACGATTTGGTAAAAACACTCAAGGAGAAACTGATTGGCGAAGCTAACTACCAGCGCTTTGGCGACGAGTTTCCCCTGCTCATCAAGTTCATTGATGCCCATCAGGACCTGAGCATCCAGGTACATCCCACCGACGAGATAGCCCACCGGCAGGGAAAGCCCCGTGGCAAGACGGAGATGTGGTACGTCATGGACTCACAGCCTACGGCCAAACTCTACAATGGACTGAAGATGCTGATTACACCAGAGCAGTACAAGGAGATGGTGGCCAACGACACCATCTGCAACGCACTGGCTCAATACAACGTCCATGAGGGCGATTGCTTCTTCATCCCTGCAGGCCGCATCCACGCCATTGGTGCCGGATGCTATCTGGCTGAAATCCAGCAGACCTCGGATGTCACCTACCGCATCTATGACTACAAGCGGCGCGACAAGGACGGCAACCTGCGACAGCTGCACACCCAGGAGGCTGCCGAAAGCATCAACTTCACCGTCCTGCCTGACTATCGCCAGCAGTACACCCCCCAGAAGAACGAGGGCCAGTTGCTGGTGGAATGTCCCTACTTCAACACGGCCGTCTACGACCTCACCGAACCCATGACCATCGACTACTCCGAGCTCGACTCGTTTGTCATTCTCATCGGTCTGAAGGGCGAAGGCTCGCTGAGTGTTGACGGCGAGGAAGTACCGTTCCGCGCCGGCGAAACGTTGCTCATCCCTGCCACAGTCCAAGAGGTACGTGCCGAGGGAACCATTAAATTTCTGGAGACTTACGTGCTGTCGTAAAATACCGTTCCAGGTCCTGCCGGATACGCAGGAACTGGGGCGACTGCTGATAGCCCGTATTCTTCTTCAACGCCTGACGGATGTCCTGCAACGAGTGTTCGTAGCAGGACATTTCGTTACGCTTCTGCATATGGTGTCGCGCCGTACGGGCTATCTCTTCCTGACGCTCCTGGCGCAGGCGGTTACATACCTTATTTAATATAGGTACTACCACATTGTCGAATAGGTGGTGTCCCTGAATGTAGAGGTAAGTGGTCAGGGCTGTCACGCCCAAAGCCTTTATGCTATCCTTGGTCTTCAGGAATTCCTCTTTGTTGTCGGGAAACTCGGCCTGCAGCTGACGCACCTTCACGGCGACCTTCTTGCGCAAGTGCTCTATGCTGTGCTGGGGTTCCAGCACATTGAAGCCCCCAGGGTCGACTATGCGGCCAAAGTCGGTCAGCGAGAATTGGTTGTGTCTGCCCGTACGATAGAACCACACCGACCACACGAACAATGGGAATATTGCATCTGAGTACAGGCGCAGATATTCCTCGAAGTCGAAGATGCGATGATCGTTCAGCGTCACAGCCACACACGTTTCGTGCAGTGAGGGGGCATAACATTGCAGGTTCTCGATGGCATAGGCATAGGTGTGGAAGACGTAGGGACTCTCCAGCACCTTCTTCGACTGCGGCGTGGCTCCTTGCAGCAGATAGTCGAAGTCTGCGTCGACACAGGCTATCATATCCGGTCCCACATGGTCACCCACAAAGTTCATCAGCACCGACTTCTTGCCACGCTCCAGTTTCTGGTGCGAAGGCAGCATCACTTCAAAGTAGCGCTCAGCATTCTCAAATGGGCTGAGCACGGTGCGCCAGAAGTAGATGTCGTCGTAACTCTCGACATAAGCCACGATTCTGCGCCGTGCCTGCTTCGACTTCAGGCGGTTCGCCGCCTCGAAGTACTGCGAGTTGAGATTATCCTTCAGCCGATTTGCCATACAGCGGTAGCGAACTTTTCACTTTACACTTCAATGTCACTCACTTCCGTCACCTTGTCCAGCCAGCCGTTCATGATGACGGCAGGCGAGTGGGTGGTCAGAATTATCTGTACGTTGGGGTTCAGCTCCAAGATGAGGTCAATGAGCCGTTTCTGCCATTCTATGTGCAGGCTGACCTCCGGCTCGTCCATGAACCGCACGTAAGGCTGCTGGTCCTCCACCAGCACCGTCAACAGGATGGCCAGCATCTGCTTCTCACCGCTCGACAACTGGTAGGGTACCAGCGTCTCACCAATCTGCGAGAAGCGTATCTCGTTCTCCGTACGCACAATGGTTTTGCCAGTCTCCTCAAACAGGTCGTCCACCA
>ODAI011443288.1_pt1 | contig 12518 bp, 8 predicted proteins | sample 1539321 | NCBI WGS metagenome assembly ODAI01 (sample SAMN02144231, study PRJEB22623) | gut metagenome | biome: sheep rumen | host: Ovis aries | place: New Zealand
GAACGCGGAAACGACAACGAAGGGACCATCTTCGGCGCCCAGATGTTCCTCAATCCGGTCAACCGGGAGGAGTATCCCTGCTTCGTCATCGTACCGCAATGCCCGGAAAACCATACCTGGGCCTTCGACGTGAGCCCCGGCTCCTACGATTTCCCGAAGGACTATCCGGAAAGCAAGATCATGAAGGAGGTGATGGAACTCGTGTACCTGTTCCGGCAGCGGCCGGACGTCGATCCGGACCGGGTCTATATCTACGGCATGTCGATGGGCGGAATCGGCGCGTTCGACGCCGTCGCCCGTCACCCGGAAGTCTTTGCCGCAGCGGTTCCCATCTGCGGCGACATCAATCCGGACCGGCTCGGCAAGTTCGAAGGCGTCTCCTTCAGCCTCTACCACGGCGACAGCGACCAGGCCGTCCCGGTTTCCGGTTCCCGGGATGCTTACCGGGCCCTGAAAGCCGCCGGCGCGGATGTCCGCTACCATGAGTTCCCGGGCTGCGGCCACGTGTGCTGGTGGAAGGCCTTCGAGATGCCGGATTTTATGCCCTGGCTGTTCTCGAAGAGCAAAAAGAACTAGCTCAATTTGTCGCCGTTCATCGAGATCAGGAATTCTTCGTTGTCGCGCGTCTTTTCGAGGCGGCTCTTCATGAATTCCATGGCTTCGAGCGAGGTCATGTCGGCCAGGTGGTTGCGCAGGATCCATACGCGGTTGACATACTCGGGATCGTAGAGCAGGTCATCGCGGCGCGTGGAACTGAGCGTCACATCGACGGCCGGGAAGATGCGGCGGTTCGAGAGCTTGCGGTCGAGCTGGAGCTCCAGGTTGCCGGTGCCTTTGAATTCCTCGAAGATCACGTCGTCCATCTTGGAACCGGTTTCGGTGAGGGCCGTGGCCAGGATGGTCAGTGAGCCGCCGCCCTCGATGTTGCGGGCAGCGCCGAAGAAGCGCTTGGGCTTGTGGAGCGCATTGGCGTCCACACCGCCGGAGAGCACTTTGCCGGAGGCCGGCTGCACAGTGTTGAAGGCGCGTGCCAGGCGGGTGATCGAGTCGAGCAGGATGACCACGTCGTGGCCGCATTCGACCAGGCGTTTGGCTTTCTCGAGCACCATGTTGGCCACTTTCACGTGGTGGTCGGCCGGTTCGTCGAAGGTGGAGGCGATGACTTCGGCCTTGACGCTGCGCTGCATGTCGGTCACCTCTTCCGGACGTTCGTCGATGAGCAGGACGATCATATAGACTTCCGGATGGTTGTCGGCGATGGCGTTGGCGATGTCTTTCAGCAGGACGGTCTTACCGGTCTTGGGCTGGGCCACGATCAGGCCGCGCTGGCCTTTTCCGATCGGGGTGAACAGATCGACCACCCGGACCGAGATATTGCTGTTGTGCCCGTGGCCGGTCAGGTTGAATTTCTCGTTCGGGAAGAGCGGGGTCAGGAAATCGAAGGGGACGCGGTCGCGGATGAATTCCGGCGAACGGCCGTTGATGCGGTTGATCTTCACCAGCGGGAAATACTTGTCACCTTCGCGCGGCGGACGGATCTCGCCCAGGATGGTGTCGCCCGTCTTGAGGGCGTACATCTTGATCTGGCTCTGCGAGACGTAGATGTCATCGGGGGAATTGAGATAGTTGTAGTCGGAGGAGCGCAGGAAACCGTAGCCGTCCGGCATGATCTCAAGCACACCCGTGGCTTCGACGATCCCTTCGAATTCGATGCGCGGCTGCCGGGGCTGCTGCGGCTGCTGCTGTTGCGGCTGCTGCATGGGCCTGGGCTGACGCTGCTGCTGTTGCTGTTGCTGCTGCGGCTGCTGCTGTTGCGGCTGCGCTTGGGCCTGCGGCTGCGGGGCTTGCGGGGCCTGTTGCTGCGGCTGCTGGGCCTGCGGCTGTTCTTTCTTCGCTTCGGCCGGCTTTACGGCTTCTTCGGCCGGTGCGGCAGCGGCTTCACGCTGGACGCGCGGGCGCTGCTTCTTTTCCCCTTTCTTGTTCTGTTTCTGCTGCGGCTGCTCGCTTGCGGCGTTGTCCTGGACCTTGGCCGCCGGCTCTGCCGGGGCTGCCGCCTCTTCCGTCGCGCCTGCTTCCGGAGTCTCCGGCAGGGGGTTCTTGCGCGGACGGCCGCGTTTGCGTTTTTCCTGGGTCGGGGCCGGGGCCTCTGCGGCGGGGGCTTCGGCCGGAGCGGGAGCGGCTTCGCTGTTTGCCGCTTTCTCCTGTGCGGCTGCCTTCTTCCGGCTGCTCTTCCGCTGCTGTTTCTTGGCTGCGGCCGGGGATTCGTTGCTCTGTATGGCTTGTTCGTCCAGAATGGCGTAAACAAGGTCTTCCTTGCTCAGGGATTCGGGCTTACGGATTTTCAGTTCTTTTGCAATGGCAACAAGGTCGTCTTGACTCTTGCTGTTCAGTTCGATGATGTCTAACATTTGTATGGATGGAAAAACCGGATCCGAAAGAGACGGGTTTACCGGTTCGTATTTGATGGGGCAAAGATAGTAAAAATATTTATTTATCCCAATAACTGGCTGATTTCTTGAACTGCAGCAAGTCGCTCAGCGCCGAAGCCTTGGCGGCGATCCGGAAGCTCCAGCTTTCCCACTGGCCGGTCGGCACCCAGGACACGGAGATGGCGAAACAGTGCAGGTCGTAGGTGGCGCTGACCTGCGTCGTACTCAACTGCATCTTGGTCAGGTCGAAGCCGGTATTGATATTGAAATTCATGGCTTTGGTCAGGCGCAGCTGCCCGGACAGGCTCAGGGTCTGGACGTGGCTGTGCTTGGTCTGCAGCTGGTCGTTGGCGACCTGGTAGGTCCGGGAATAGGAATAGTTGTAGTTGAAGCTCAGCGACCAGGGAATATTGGGATTCATATAGTAAACCCAGCCGCCGGGAATATATTCGCCGGTGATGGGGTGATAATACACGCGGGCGTAGTCGGAGTTGCCGCCGCTGGCCGAAGCGCCCTGCGACTTGTCGTTGTGTCCGTCGTTGCCGGAATACTTCCCGTCGCCGTTGATGGAGTAGGAGAGGGAGGCGCTGGCATTGGTCAGGCGGAACGGCCGTCCGGTTTTCAGGACATTGAGCTGGTTGATGCGGCGCCCTTGCTCATTGATGGCATAGGGGTCCAGCGACATGTTTCCGTTGAGGCCCAGCTTGCCGAAGATGGTGGTGCTGGCCGTGACATTGATGTTCGACAGCCGCATCGAGTCCGCCAGGAAATTGTAGGAGCCCGAAATGTTGAGCTGGTCGAGCAGCTTGATCTTCTCATATTTGTCCTTCGGATTGGCGGGTTCTTCGGCCATCGGGTCGGTACTCTTGAGCACCTTCGCTTCCAGGTTGTTGGCAAAGGAGAAGGAGAGGTTGGCGTTGCGGCCGGTGCCCGGCGGCGAATAGAGCTGGCCGGCATAGCGGTTGTAGTCCACGGTCCGTTCCACGCCGTCCTTGTCGGTATAGGCGTAGGAAGTGTAGCCATTGGCCTTGGTGGCCAGGTTCGGGCTGAAGGAGAAACTCACCGAAGGGGTGATCATGTGCCGGATGGCCTGCAGCTTGCTCCGTTTTCCGAAATTGAACATACCGTAGATACGGGTGTTCATGGAGATGCCGCCCGAATAGTTCTGCGTCACGCCGAAGCGGCTGAACTGGTCGGTCCACAGGGTCTGGAGCTGGCCGGTCTCTTCGTCGTACTGGCGGTATTGTTCGCGGAAGAACCAGTTCATGCCGTAACTCACGCTGGGCGTGAACTGGAAATACTTCAGCAGCGTGAAGCCCGGCAGACCGATGTTGAAGCTGTGGTTGACACCGTTCTGCATGCGGTTGAGCATGGCCTTGTCCATGGCGAACTCGCTGGCCTTGAAGGCCACCTTGTTCTGCATCGTGGCATTATAGCTGAAGGATATCTGCTCGTAGAAGCGTTCTTTCCCCACGCGGTTCTTGCGTTTGAAGGGATAGAAGCGGTTGACATTGAAGGTGATGTTGGGCAGGGTGAACGAATAGGAACTGTCGCGCGAGTTCTGGCTGTGCAGCATGTTGACCGACAGCGATACGCCGCTCCAGGCCTTGGAATAGGAAATCGAGGAGGAAGCCTGGTTCTGGAGGGCTTCGTTCACGTTGGCGGCGTTATAGCGGTTGTTGGACGGGCTGGAGAAATTCACGGAGGCCCGGAAGGTCGTACCGGGACGGGCCTTTGCGTCCTGGGAATGGCTCCAGTTCACGCCGAAGTTCTTCGATTCGGAGAACGACGAGGTCCCGCGTTCCCCGGTGATGTCATCGGAATAGTTGATGGACAGGGAGCCGTCGAAGGCATACCTCTTCTTATAACGCGAGGTGAGCCGGGCGGCCCAGGAGCCATAGGTATAGACGTCGCCGGTAAGGGCCAGGTCCAGGTAGTCGCCGATGACGAAGGAATAGCCGAAATCGCGCAGGTAGATGCCGCGGGCGTTTTCTTCGCCGTAGGTGGGGATCAGGATGCCGCTCGCCCGGTCGGGCTTTTCGGGTACGAAGCCGAAGGGGATGACCAGCGGCAGCGGCACGTCTTCGATCACGGCGTAGGCGGGGCCGAACATCGTCTTCTGCCGGGGCTCGGTCATGATCTTGGCCGTGGTCATCTTCAGGTAGTAGTGGGGATGCTCCGCGTCGCAGACCGTGTACTGGCCGCCCGAGATGTTGATGGACTGGTCGGGCATCATCTTGAGCTTGCTGCCGATCAGCTTGCCTTCATCCTGTTTGGTGGCCATGTTCCGGATGCGGGCCTTGCGGGTCTGGAAATTGTAATAGACCTCGTCCATCTCATAGCTGGTCCCGCCCTGGGTCATCACCGGCCGGCCGCTCAGCTCGCCCGTGATGGTGTCGAGGATGCCCTTGGCATAGACCACGTTCATCTTGGTGTTGTAGGCCATGTAGTCGGCCTTGAGCTCCATGTCCTGGTACTTGGCCGTCACGTCGCCGAAATAGTAGATGATGTTCTTCTCGAGGTCTTCCATCACGGAGTCGCGGGCGGCGGAGAAGGCGGGCCGGTCGAGCGAACCTTTGGGCTGGGTGAACAGCGTATCGCGCTTTTCACCGTCCCAGACCAGCGAATCGATGCGCGGCAGAACGCGCAGCGAATCCGCTTCCTGGGCCAGGAGCGGGACGCTGAGTGCGGTCAGCAGCAGGACGATGAATATTCTTATTTTTTGCAAAACAAATTTCGTATCTTTGCAGAAAGGCAAAATTAATAATTTTTCAGCAACTAACATGCCATCACGAGGAAATATGCCGTTCAGGAGGCTCGTCATCCGGCTTGCAGCGCTCTTCTGGCTGTTGCTGCCTGCCGCTGCAGCGGCGCAGGACGGCGGCGTACGGCTCCGTACCGTGGTCATCGACGCCGGCCACGGCGGGCACGACCCGGGCGCCATTTCCAAGTACAGCAAACTCTCCGAGAAGCAGATCAACCTCGACCTGGCCCTGCGGCTGGGCGCCCTCATCGAGAAATCCTGTCCCGACGTGAAGGTCATCTATACCCGCAGGACCGACCGCTTCGTCGAACTGGTCGAGCGCGGCAACATCGCCAACCGCAACCACGCGGACCTGTTCATCTCCATCCATGTGAATTCGGCGGGCAGTTCGTCGGCCTCCGGCACGGAGACCTTCGTCATGGGTACCGACAAGAGCGCTTCCAACATGGAGGTCTGCAAACGGGAGAACTCCGTGATCCTGCTGGAAGACGACTATTCCACGGCCTACGAAGGCTTCGATCCCGACAATCCGGAGTCCTACATCATCTTCAACCTGATGCAGAACGCGCACTTCGAGCAGAGCATCGCCTTCGCCGCCCTGGTGCAGCAGCAGTTCAAGACGAACGGGCCCATCAAGAAGAGCCGGGGCGTCCGGCAGGCGCCGCTGATGGTTCTCTGGCGTACGACGATGCCTTCCGTGCTGATCGAAGTCGGCTTCCTCTCCAATTCGTCCGACCGCAGCGTGATGAACCAGCCGGCCAACCGGCAGAAGATCGCCGAAGACATTTTCCGGGCCTTCCAGTCTTTCAAGCAGCAATACGATTCCAACGGCGGTACCTTTACGCTGGACGAAGAGGCGCTTGCCGCCCAGGAACCGGCGGATCCCGCGGATGAACCGGCCGTGTCGCCGGCTGCCGGCCCGCACTTCGAAATCCAGATCCTGGCCTCGAAGACCAAGCTGAAAAACGGCTCCCCGGAGCTCAAGGGGGAGAAGGATTACCACGTACGGTTTATCAACGGTTTCTATAAGTATTCTGTTGGTAACTTCGCCACGCGGGAGGCGGCCGCCCGCCAGCTTCCGGCCTTCCGTCGCAAATTTCCGGGGGCCTTCATCATCCCGGTCGAATGAGTGCCTGCCGGCTTTGAACCGGCTTGCGTTTATAAGTAGATTATTTTCAGTAGGGTAGCCGTTTATTGTTTTTGTAAAGTGCTGATTATCAGTACCGAACAAACACGGAAAAATTTTTTTCTTGATTTTTAGCCACTTGCGGATTTTTAAAAAAAACAATTGAAAAAAAGTTTTTTTTTCCACAGATTTTTCCCCAATTTTGTTGTTGGAACAAGACCTGAACCGACAACTTTATGACTCCCGACAACCAGATTACCGTATGGAACCGCTGCCTTGAGATCCTCAGGGACAACTTGAACGAAGAAACGTTCAAGACCTGGTTCGGTCCCATCAAGCCGATCTCGCTCGAAGACCAGCGTCTGACGATCGAGGTTCCCTCTGATTTCTGGCGGGAGTACATCGAAGAGCATTTCATCGGCCTGCTGAGCAAGGTGCTCCGCCGGGAGATCGGCCCTTCGGCCTCCCTTCTTTATAAGGTGCGCATTCTCGACGACATTTTCATCGAGCAGCGTCCCAAGGGCGGCCGTGTCCGCAATGCGGATATGCCCATCCCCGATGCGGGCGAGCACTACACCGGCAGCGTCTATGCGATTCCGGGCCTGCGCAAGCTCAACATCGAGCCCTGCCTCAATCCGGTCTATAATTTCGAGAACTTCATTGAAGGCAGCTGCAACCGCCTGGGCCGCTCCGCCGGCCTGAGCATCGCGGCCAACCCGGGCCGCAGCACCTTCAACCCGCTGTTCATCTACGGCGGTCCCGGCCTGGGCAAGACCCATCTGGCGCAGGCCATCGGCATCGCCGTCAAGGAACGCTTCCCGGAAAAAGTGGTGCTCTACGTCAGCGCCAATACCTTCCAGAACCAGTACATGAACGCCGCCTGCTCGGCCAAGAGTGCCAACAACGGCAACAAGGTGGCCGACTTCCTGCGCTTCTACCAGCTCATCGACGTGCTGATCATCGATGACGTGCAGGAGTTCGCCGAGAAGAAAGGCACGCAGGGCGCGTTCTTCCACATCTTCAATTACCTGCATCAGAGTGGCAAGCAGTTGATCCTGCCCTCCGACAAGCCGCCGGTGGACCTGCAGGGACTCGACCAGCGCCTGCTCTCGCGCTTCAAGTGGGGACTCTCCGCGGAGCTGCTTCCCCCGGCTTATGAGACGCGCCTGGCCATCCTCAAGTCGAAGTGCGCCCGGGAAGGCGTCGTCATTTCCGACGAAGTGCTCTCGTTCGTCGCCCGCAGCGTCAAGTCGAACATCCGCGAGCTGGAAGGCATCCTTTTCTCGCTGATCGCCAACGCCACCTTCAACAAGCAGGAAATCACCCTGGACCTGGCCCAGCGCCTGGTGGACAAGATCGTGACCGATCCCAAGAGCGAGATCACGGTCGGCAAGATCCAGGAAGCCGTCTGCCGCTATTTCGGGATTACCGACGAGGTGTTCCTCTCCAAGACCCGCAAGCGCGAGATCGTCCAGGCCCGCCAGATTGCGATGTATCTGAGCCGCAGCCTTACCAAGACGTCGCTCTCCTCGATCGGAGCCCAGCTCGGCGGCAAGGACCACGCCACGGTGCTGCACGCCTGCAACACGGTGAACGACCTGATGGACACCGACCGCAGCTTCCGCGGCTTTGTCCACGACATCGAGCGCGTGCTCCAGTCGCCCGAGTAGTTTTTTTGGCGGTACGCCGTTTTTTCGTTAAATTCGCCTTCCGTAGCCGGGTTCCGGCTGCGGCGTTTTTTTGATTTAAACCGATACCGTATGAATACAGAAAAAGTTTTGGGTTTCTTCCAGGAAATCACCCGGATTCCCCGCGAATCCGGACATGAGGAACAGATTGTCGCCTACTTGCAGCAGTTCGCCGCGGCGCGCAGTCTGGAATGCAAGACCGACGAAGTGGGCAACGTGATGATTGCCAAGCCGGCCTCCAAGGGCTATGAAGATCATCCGACGGTTGTCCTCCAAGGCCATACCGACATGGTGTGCGAAAAGAAGAGTACTTCGAATTTCGACTTCTCCAAAGATCCGATCCGCTATGTGATCGAAGACGGCTGGATGATTGCCCACGACACGACGCTCGGTGCCGACAACGGCATCGGCGTGGCCACGGCGATGGCCATCCTGGACGACGACACGCTGCCGCACCCGCGCGTGGAATGTCTGTTCACGGTTTCCGAAGAAACGGGACTCGACGGTGCGCGTGCCGTGAAAAAGGATTTCATCTCGGGCAAGACCCTCATCAACCTGGATGACGAGGACGAGGGCTATTTCTGCGTCGGCTGCGCCGGCGGCATGGATACCGTGGGTACGTTCAAATACCGCCCGCTGCGCCTGGCGGCAGACTATGTGCCGGTGAAATTCACCATCAGCGGCGGCCAGGGCGGCCACAGCGGCGACGACATCGACAAGGGCCGCATCAACGGCGTGCAGCAGACCGCCCGTTTCGTCAACGAGGTCTGGAAATACCACGTGGAACTCTGCCGGATCGCCGCCGGCAACAAGCGCAATGCCATCGCCCGCGGCGGTGAAGTCATCCTGGCCGTACCCGCCCGTCAGGTCCGGAAGGTCGTCGCGGCCTTCGCGGATTTCGCGGCCCGGCTGAAAGCCGAATACGCCGTCACCGATCCGGGGCTCTATTTCGAGCACGAAAAGGTCGAATGGAAGAGAGAAGCCATCGATACGGATACCGCCCGGCGGGTGATTGCCGCCCTGCTGGCCATCCCGCACGGGGTCATCGCGATGAGCGCCGACATCCCCGGCCTGATCGAGACCTCGACCAACCTGGCTTCCGTCAAGATGGAGGAAGGACGCCGGATCGTGATCGGCACGATGCAGCGCAGCTCGGTCAACAGCCAGCGGATTTTCCTCTCGCAGCGCATCGCCGCCGTCCTGGAACTTGCCGGCGCGAAAGTCCGCCATTCCGACGGCTATCCCGGCTGGAAACCCAATATGCACTCGCACGTGAAGGATGTCTGCGTGGCTTCCTACAAGCGTCTGTTCGGCCGCGAACCGGTGGTCCGCGCCATCCACGCAGGCCTGGAGTGCGGCCTGTTCACCGAGAAATTCCCCGACGTGGACATGATCGCCTTCGGTCCGACCCTGCGCGGTGTCCATGCCCCCGGCGAACGCCTCGACCTGGCCTCGCTCGACCGTTTCTATGCCGTATTGCTTGATGTCCTCAAAAACCTGTAGATATGCCCAGACTCATTGCCCCTTCGATGCTTTCCGCCGACTTCGGCAATCTTGACCGCGACTGCCGCCGGGTAAACCGCAGCGCGGCCGGCTGGTTCCACCTCGACGTGATGGACGGCATCTTCGTTCCGAACATTTCCTTCGGCTTCCCGGTCTGCAAGGCCATTGCGGCCGTGGCCGAAAAGCCGCTCGACGCCCACCTGATGATCGTCGAGCCCTGGCGCTACATCGAGCGTTTTGCCCAGCTGGGCGTCAAATACCTGAGCGTCCACTACGAAGCCTGCGGCGACAGGCACCTGAAAGAATGTATCAAACTCATCCGCGAAAACGGCATGGGTGCAGGCGTCGCCATCAATCCCGAGACGCCGGCCGAAGTGCTGATTCCCTACCTGCGCAGCATCGACTATGTCGTGGTGATGGGGGTCCATCCCGGCTACAGCGGCCAGAAATACATCCCGGAGACGACCGAGAAGGTGGCTGTCCTTGCCGAGATGATCGCCAGCGCGGAAGCCGACTGCTTCATCGAGGTGGACGGCGGGGTGAACGTAGAGAATATCGCCGAACTCGAGCGTCTGGGTGCCGGTGTGTTCGTCGCCGGATCGGCCGCGTTCTCGTCGGGCGATCCCAAGGCGGCCGTCCGCGCCCTGCTGGATGCCTAAAGGACGTATTTGATCTCCTTGAAGCCGTAGGCGCGCAGCGTGCCGTCGCGGTGCTCCAGCAGCAGACGGGCCTTCGTGTCGATGCCCAGGATCCGGGCTTCGATGCGGAGGCCCGACCTGTGTTCGGTCGGGATGTCGCTGGAGGGCATCTCTTCGAAGAAGTGCCAGGCGCCCCGGCGGTAGAGCCGGGCCAGATAGGCTGCATCGAATCCGTTGCGGGCGTAATCCGAGTCGAGCTGGTCGTAGTAGCGGAAGCAGCAGGAGAGCAGCCTGGGCAGTTCTTCCTTTACGTCGTAGCTTTTCCCGGTCTGCAGGGTAAGGGACGTCGGATTGGGGAGGGAAGGGTCGAATTCCCGCTGGTTCATGTTCAGGCCGATGCCGGCGATGCTGGCGGCGATCTTCCCGTCTGCCAGGGTGTTCTCAATCAGGGTGCCGCAGATTTTCCGGTCACCGACATAGATGTCGTTCGGCCATTTGATGGTGGCGGTCACGCCCTCGCCTGCCAGATAGTCCAGCAGTCCCAGGGCGACGATCTGCGAGAGGATGAACTGTTCGGATACAGCGATGCAGGCCGGCTTGAGCAGGATGGAGAAGGTGAGGTTCTCGCCTGCACGGCTTTCCCAGCGGTTTCCTTTCTGGCCGCGGCCCGCCGTCTGGAACAGGGCGGCATAGACGCTGCGGTCGGGAAGGCTGTCTTTGTCGTTCATCAGCTGCGTATTGGTCGAATCGACCGTGTCAAACCATCGGATGGAATCTGCCATAATTTCAGTTTTGGGCCAAATGGCCGAATATTTGCAAGAAAGTCTTATATTTGTAATTTGTATTTCCCTGCAAAGATAGTTTAAATTTGATGAACGAGAAGAGTGAAGTCGGCGTAATCGCCGAAGCCATGCTGGAGAAGAAGGCCCAGGACGTCGTGTCGCTGGACCTTACCCGGATCGGCACCGCCATTGCCGACCATTTTGTGATCTGCAATGCAGATTCGACGACCCAGGTCGTCGCCATTTCCGATTATGTGGAGGAAATGATGGAGAAGGAGTTTGGCCGCAGCGTCCTGCGCAAGCAGGGGCGGGAGAATGCCTTCTGGATCATTCTCGACTACAGTGATATCGTCGTCCATATCTTCAAGACGGACCAGCGCCTGTTCTACCGGCTCGAGGACCTCTGGGCGGATGCTGTCAAAACCACTTATACCGACAAGGAAGCTTAAATGAACAACGATAACAAGAACCCCCGCATGCCGCAGGATGACGGCCAGCGGCGGATGCGTCAGCCGCGTCGCGGTTTCAACTGGTTTTCACTGGTCTATCTGCTCCTTCTGCTGGGGCTGGCCTATATGTGGTCGTCCACCGGCACGGCCGATCCGCTCAAGCGCGAGTGGATGGATGTCAAGGACAGCCTGCTGGTGAGCGGCGACGTGGACAAGCTGGTCTATGTGCGGAACGAGCGCAAAGGCGAAATCTTCCTCCGGCAGACGGCCCTGGACAAATACAAGAACCTCTATGGCGGCCGCGAACCCAAGGGCGGACCGCATTTCTATTTCCTGGTTTCCGAGAAATTCGATGCCGAGAAGGAACTGGACGCCTTGCTGGAGTCCCTGCCGGCTGAAAAACGCTTCCGCGTGGTCGTGGACGAACACAAGAACTACTGGGGCCCGATCCTCGAGTGGCTTCTTTTCCCCTTGCTGCTGCTGGGCATGTTCTTCCTCTTCATGCGCCCGATGCGCAACATGGGCGGCGGCGCTGCCGGCGGCGGCATTTTCAATGTCGGCAAGTCGCAGGCGAAGCTCTACGAAAAGGCCGGTAGCGTGAAGGTCACCTTCAAGGATGTGGCCGGCATGGAGGAAGCCAAGGTGGAGGTCAAGGAGATCGTGGATTTCCTCAAGAATCCGAAGAAATATACCGCCCTGGGCGGCAAGATTCCCAAGGGCGCCCTGCTGGTCGGCCCTCCGGGTACCGGCAAGACGCTGCTGGCCAAGGCTGTCGCCGGTGAGGCGGATGTGCCTTTCTTCTCGATGTCGGGTTCCGATTTCGTGGAGATGTTCGTCGGCGTGGGTGCATCCCGTGTTCGTGACCTCTTCCGCCAGGCAAAGGAAAAGGCTCCGTGCATCGTATTCATCGACGAGATCGACGCCGTAGGCCGCGCGAGGGGCAAGAACGTGGGATTTTCTTCCAATGACGAGCGTGAGAACACTCTGAACCAGCTTCTTACCGAGATGGATGGCTTCGATACCAATTCCGGAGTTATCATACTCGCTGCGACCAACAGGGCCGACATCCTGGACAAGGCCTTGATGCGCGCCGGCCGTTTCGACCGTCAGATCCATGTAGAGCTTCCTGAACTCAAGGA
>ODAI012550675.1_pt1 | contig 12518 bp, 10 predicted proteins | sample 1539321 | NCBI WGS metagenome assembly ODAI01 (sample SAMN02144231, study PRJEB22623) | gut metagenome | biome: sheep rumen | host: Ovis aries | place: New Zealand
GCCTGAGAGCATGACTGATGCTGTCAGAAGACATAAGAAAGCTGTTTTGATCAGATGCTTTTTTTTCATAGATTCCACCTCACGTTTTTTTCTGAACCGGGCGTTTCGCCCTGTGATCCCATCAGTTTACTGGAAGATCCAGTTGTAATAGGGAAGTATCCTAATGTCTGTCTGGTATGCACTTCTTAAAAAGAGTGCAAAGAATGCCGCAAATGCCAGGGCTATAAGGATGCTCCATGTGACCTTGGCTTTCTTATTTTCAATCCTGAGCAGAAGGGAAGGTATGTAGAAGACATTGGTGATGCTCAGGTAAAAACCGATCCTTGAGATCTCAGGCATGAAGGAGCAGAAGGTATATAAAAGCAGGGCAAAAAGGTTACAGTAGAATCCAAACCTGAGTTTTTCATCCTCCCTGACTTTTTTTATGTAGATAAGTGAAAAGATGAAAATTGCAAGGGCCCTGCCGATGCTTGTGATACTGGTCAGCCCCTTGTCAAACATCGATCCTTCATAGAAAGGATAGAACAGGAAGATGACCCTCCGGTAGAGACTGGGAACTGCGATGAAGGATCCGCAGGCAAGTGCCATGGCCATATGTCCGAACACATTCCATTTAACGGCAGCCAGGATGTAAAGAGGGATCACCACAAGCACCGATTTGTGGAAGAGGGATGCGAAGATGATCAGGGCCGTAAACTTAACATAGTCTTTTTCGTGTATATACTTTATGGAATACATTGCAATGGACAGGGCAAGGTAATACCTGACATTGTTAAGGCTTCCGAAATAGTAGCCCGCAGTCATGAAGATATATACGGAAAAAACGAACCATTCCCCCTGCTCATGAAGTGCTTTTACCATAAAAAAGGCTGTAACTATGGAAAAGAAGGCAAATATGGGAAGGTAGTTATCATAGCTTAAGAACCATTGAAGGAATTTTACGACGCAGGTAAATCCGGGTTCATAACTTACATATCTGTCCTGTGCTATAAGGTTAAAATTGTCCCTGTAGACCCAGTAGTCATTTCCGACTGCGATCCTGCAGAGAGAAACCCCGGCAAGAAGGACAAAGATGCATGCGGAGCAGAGGATGTTTCTGGCTTCTTTTCTCGACAGATATGGTGATGATCTGCGCAAAGGAACAACTCCCGCCTGATCGGTCCCGTGGGCGATAACAGTAACGAGAAGTGTAAGGGCGATATACAAAAAAAGTCCGTAAGTTATCATTTTTTCGTCCGGTTATCTTTCTTTCCGTCTTTTGTATATCCGGATCTTTTTCCGAGATAATATGCCTTTATCAAAAGGTCATCCTGGTCGGTAAGGATGGCACAGATAGGTTCCCTGTCAAAACGGCTGAGAAGTGAAAGACCTCTCTGGTCGGCTTTTATATCGAGAAGGGAGCTGAAGACATAGACCACAGGGATCATGGTATCCTTAACAGCGTTATGAAGCTCTTTTGACTCATCGTCAATAAGGCCTAGGGGCTTGTCTGAAACCGGAACTCCCAGGCTTTTTAATTTTTTTATGACTTCGGATTCTTTATCCGAAGGAAGAGTGGATGCGATGACAAAACCGTTGTCCCCGGCAAGGTCACTTAAGGAATCTTTAAGACATTCCGAATCAAGAGTTCCTGCATATGGGGTGTGATACCTTTTTTCTATGGTCTCAGGCAGGATGATCCTGTCATCGGAAAGGATCATATAGGAAATGCAGAATGATGAAGCGATAAGTCCCAGCACGGCACCAAGCACCAAAGCTCTTATTGACCTTGTGTCAAAAGTTATCCTTTCGGGATAATACGGCTTTCCGATGACTTCTGAGCCGGTCACTTCGGGAAGACTTTCGACAAAGGAGATACCACCCTTAAGAGATGCATCAGCGATCCTGAGTGCAAGGTCGGGATCGGTATTTTTGACCTGAAATGTCAGGATCTTCATGTCGGATTTGAGTGTTGCCGAAAAGGATTCCTTAACTGTATCAAAATCAAGTCCCGGATCTGCACTTACTATGGCTTCGATAAAGGCGCTGTCCTGAGACATCTGTTCCCAGGCATACTCATTATAGAAGATCATAAGATTTGCATCCGCTTCGGGTATATAGTCAAGATGAATGTCGCATTCCGTCATATAATAAACGGGAGTAAGTGTTCTGTATGCAACGTGGCAGGCGCAGACCAAAAGCGCACCTGCGATCACCGAAATGATGATCACATGTATCTTTCTGATAAACCTCAGCAGAAAAAGTCTGCCGTTTACCGGTTCATCACCGTATCTCATTGCCCATAATTTCATGTTTTTATCCTCGTTTATAAACTGTCGATCACATTTATGATCTCATCCAGTGAACCGATCTTTGCAAATATCCTGTCTTCAACTTCGGGTTCGTTTTCCGACTGGTCAGGCACGAATACAACTCTTAATCCCGCATCCGACGCCGAAATGATCCCGTTTGGCGCATCCTCCGCCGCTATGCATTCATCAGCGGTAAGACCAAGCTCTTTGAGAGCGTTCAGATACACATCCGGAGCCGGTTTTCCGAATCTGCAGTCGGCCGCAGAGCATATTTTGTCGAATTCGTTTTCAAGCCCTGCCATTTTCAGATATTCAGTTGTTCTTTCCATGTCGGTTGCGGTTGCTATGGCCCTCAGGATATTTCTTTCCCTGAGCATTTCAAGTGCCCTGACAGCTCCTTTTTTCGGGTGGATACCTTCTTTTTTTACAAGCTCGCTGTAGAGTTCTTTTCTGTATTGTCTCACCTTGTTGTAATCAAAGCTGTCACCGAACCATTCGTTGAATTTTTCTATGGCGAAGGGGCGCCCTAAGCTTCTCATCTGAAGGTACATTTCTTCGGTCACGTGAAAACCGAAGTGGGCACAGGCCTTTGGCCAGCATATCCTGTAATATTTTTCTGTATCAAGTATCGTTCCGTCAAGGTCGAAAATGACTGCTTTTATCATAATGGTTTGTAAAAAAACGTTTCTTCATGTTAAAATTAATCTGGATTTTATTTTAATATTTACGGTATTTATCGTCAACTTATGGGGGTAAATGCGGGGAAAACGGGAAGCTTTACATGCTCAGATTTTATCTGACTATCCTGGTGTCCATGCCATGGATAATTTATTTCATAATAAAAAGAAAGTTCATAATGAAGCACAAGGATGCGTTTCCCATGGAAGAGAGGTATGCATTCGTTAAGCGTATGGTGGTGCAGTGCATGGTCAACGGCCGCATCAGGACCAGAGCTTACGGAATGGAAAATCTTCCCAAGGATGGCGGGTATGTGATGTTTCCCAATCATCAGGGAAAATTTGATGTGCTTGGGATCATGTATTCCCATGAAAAGGTATGTACCGTGGTCATGGATGAGATCAGGTCCAAGATGCCCCTTGCGGATGAACTTGTGGACCTTCTTGAAGGATGCAGACTCAACAAGTCGGATATGCGTTCCCAGGTCAAAAGCATCAAAACCGTTGCGGAAGAAGTCAAAGAAGGACGCATTTACATAATTTTCCCCGAAGGCGGATACTATCACAACCGGAACGTCGTTCAGGAATTTTTGCCCGGAGCTTTTAAGGCGGCCATGATGGCAAAAAGCCCCATAGTTCCTGTGGCACTTGTTGATTCCTACAGGGCTTTCGGGGTGAATTCCTTAAGAAAGATAACGACCCAGGTTCATTACCTGAAGCCGCTTTATTATGATGATTACAAGAATATGAAGTCCAAGGAGATTTCGGATTATGTGAGGCTGGAGATTATGAAAAAGATCAACGAAGCCATGGTGGAAAAGGGGAAGAAGCCCCCAAACAAAATACTGGAATAAACACATCCCCCGCCTTATGAAAAGCGGGGGATGTTCCGGCCGTTTTATTTATCTTCAAGGGGAAAGCCGAAATACCTTACTGCATTGTAATAGGATATGTTTTCGACTATCTCTCCCAGGGTCTTGTAATCTTCGGGATATTCACCCTTTTCGACCCATTCTCCCAGTATGTTGCACAGTATCCTTCTGAAATATTCATGACGGGTGTAGCTTAAGAAAGACCTTGAATCCGTGAGCATTCCCACAAATCCCGAGAGGTTTCCCAGGCTTGCAAGGGATTTGATCTGGTCGGTCATTCCCTTTATATGATCATTGAACCACCATGCGGATCCGTGCTGGATCTTGGCAACAGCCGTGGAGTCCTGGAAACAACCGATGACGGTTCCGATGTATTCGTTGTCTGCGGGATTCAGTGAATAAAGAATGGTTCTGGGAAGGCTGCCCCTGCTTTCCAGCATGTTGAGGAAATCCGCACACTGGCTTGAGGGAGCATAGTTATTGATGCAGTCATATCCCGTATCCGGGCCGAGCTTTTCAAACATGCGGCTGTTATTGTCCCTCTTACAGCCGTAATGAAGCTGCATGGTCCAGTTGAGTCTTACATATTCTCCTGCCACAAATGCCATGAAAGCGGTCTTGAATCTGTATTCGTCTTCTTTGTCCGGAATCTTTCCTTCGAGTCTGTCTTTGAAGATCTTTTCGATCTCTTCGTCAGAAGCCGGAGCATACATGACAAATTCAAGGGCGTGGTCTGAAACAACGCATCCCTGCTCTTTAAAAAATTCCATTCTTATCTTAAGCGCATCCCGGAGTTCTTTCCATGAGCTGATTTTTCCCGTACCTGCCGCCACGGCAAGCTTTTCAAGATAATCAGTATAGTCCGGCTTTTCAAGGTTCATTGCCTTGTCGGGACGCCATGCTGGAAGGACTTTGACATCAAAGGAGGTATCTTCTCTGATGGCTTTGTGATATGCGAGGTCATCCACGGGATCGTCCGTTGTGCAGATGAGGGTGACGCCGCTTTTTTTGATGATATTGCGCACGCTCATGGAAGGATCTGCAAGCTTTTTGTTGCAAAGCTCCCACACTTCTTCGGCGGTGTCCGCATTAAGATATCCGTGATAATCGAAGTATCTTTGAAGCTCGAGATGGCTCCAATGGTAGAGAGGGTTTCCGATGGCTTTTCCGAGACACTCAGCCCACTTTATGAACTTATCATGGTCGGAAGCGTCGCCTGTGCAGTATTTTTCCTCCACTCCGCAGCTTCTCATGAAACGCCATTTATAATGATCGCCTCCCAGCCATACCTGTGCGATATTGTCGAACTGTCTGTCTTCTGCGATCTCTTTTGGGGATATGTGGCAGTGATAATCGAGGATGGGTGTCTTTTCAGCATACTCATGATAAAGCTTTGATGCGGGTTCAGAGAAAAGAAGGAATTCCTCGTCCATGAATTTTCTCATTTTGTTTCTCCTGTTATTGTATATTTTTTGGTTATTTCTTTTTTCTTGTGGTTTCACGCATTACAAGTTCTCCGCCAAACACCGTCTTTTTGGGCATTTCTTCTCCGGAGAGGACTCCCATAAGGGCTTCCGTAAGTTTTTGACAGAGAGTTTCAAGGCGGTTGTCGATGGATGAAAGCTCCGGATCCGAACAGGATGCGAGCATTGAGTTATTGTATCCGATGACTGAAAAATCTTCGGGAATCCTGTAACCCTTTGACTTGGCATATTTGACGGCACTGAGTGCTAAGGTGTCATCTGCTGCGATGACTCCGTTGAATTTCAGTCCGCCTGATGCCACCTTATCAAGCTGCGCCATCATTCCGTGAATGTCCTCCCTTGCTCCTTCAAAATACTGGAGCTGCCTTTCGGAAACATTTATGGAGGCATCCTTCATGGCGTCACGGAAACCGCGCTCCTTGAGAGCTCCGGAATAGGACAGTGAATTGTAGAAGTAAAGGATATTTTTGATGCCGGATGAAAGCAGCTCACTTGTTGCCTTATACATGCTCTTATAATCATCGGAGCTGACACAGTAGATGTTATTTCCTTCAAGTTCCGCATTTAAGAGCATTACGGGGACATTTTCCGCAGCATTTATTATGTATTTGTTGTCGCAGGCGTCGGGATATACGAAATTGGATCCTACGAGTATTATGCCGTCGACTTTTTTGCTGATGAGAAGGTCTATTGCAGCTTTCTTATCCTTAAGAGCATAACCCGTACAGCAAAGAAGTGAGTCATAGCCGTTATTTCTGAGATTTTCCTCGAAATAGTAGATAGCCTTTGCAAGATACAGATCCGATGAATCCGCAGCCAGGATGCCTATGGTCTTCATGGTGTTAAGGCCAAGCCCTCTTGCAAAAGCGTTGGGAGTGTACCCTGTGCTTTTTATGGCATCAAGTACTTTCTTTTTTGTGGTTTCGCTTACATTGTTTGAATTGTTGAGGACTCTCGAGACAGTGGCGATGGATACACCGGCCTGTTCGGAAATGTCATAGATAGTTACGGAATGTTCTTTCATTAGGAACCCCCTGAAAAACATTTTGTTTCTGTTCTTACACTCATGAAAGCATTTACATACGCAATTATATTAAAAGGTGAAAATGATTTCAAGTGTTTCATAGAAAAAATATTTTCGGGGTTGACGACATCAGTAAATAAGCGTATTATCACAATGTAAGTGCTTACATAAAATTTCGGCAAAATTTATGTAAACACTTTCTGAAAACAGGCCAGTAAAACGGATGATTAATAAAACTATGGAGGATCAGAAAATGGAGATTCTAAACCGTGCGATGAGCGGAAAAAAAGACCGTCCCGTTAAGGTGGTACAGTTTGGTGAGGGGAACTTTCTCCGCGCATTTGTTGATTATATGATCGATATCGCCAACGAGAAGGGGACTTTTGACGGCGACATTGTTCTCATAAAACCCATTGCTTTCGGCAGTCTTGATAATTTTCACAGGCAGGACTGCCAGTATACCGTTTCATTAAGGGGAAATGTGGGCGGTAAAGCGGTAAAGGAAAACAGGATAGTAACCTCCGTATCCGATGCCGTTGATGCTGTTAATGAATATGAAAAATACATGTCTCTTGCCACTATCCCGACTCTTCGCTATGTTGTGTCAAATACAACGGAAGCGGGGATCGTATATGTTCCGGAAGACAGATTTGAGATGGATCCTCCCCAGAGCTTTCCGGGAAAACTCACAAAATTCCTTTATCACAGATTCGAGACATTCGGCGGTGCAAAGGACAAGGGACTTGTGATGCTCCCTGTGGAACTCATCGATGACAACGGAATGCACCTTAAGGAGTGCGTATTTAAGCAGATCGAAAACTGGGGGCTTTCAGATGATTTCAAAAAGTGGGTCGAAGAAAGCTGCGTATTTACCCAGACTCTGGTGGACCGTATAGTCACAGGATATCCCAAGGCTACGGAAGAAAAAGAGTGGGAAGAGCTGGGATATGAGGACCGCATAATGGTAACGGGTGAGCCCTTTGCTCTCTGGGTCATAGAATCCGACAAGGACATCAGCAAAGAATTCGATCTTCCCGGTGCCGGACTTCCTGTAGTATTTACGGAGGATCATCACCCTTACAAACAGAGAAAAGTCAGGATATTAAACGGAGCACACACCTCTTTTGTACTTGCAGCATGGCTGTGCGGTAAGGACATTGTCCGTGATTCCATGAAGGATGATACCATCAGAAACTTCATGAACAGTACCATTTACGATGAAGTCATCCCCACACTTTCACTGCCCGAAGACGATCTTAAATCGTTTGCATCGGAGGTTGAAAACCGTTTTGACAATCCCTTTGTGGATCATTCCCTCCTTGCCATATCCCTTAATTCCGTATCGAAATGGAGAGCGCGCTGCTTGCCTTCATTCCTGGGATATGTTGAAAAATTCGGGAAACTGCCTCCACATCTTACATTTTCCATAGCGGCTCTTATCGAGTTCTACAAGGGCAGCAGGATCGTGGACGGAGTGCTTAAAGGAAGCCGTAACGGAGAAGAATATGATATAAAAGACGATGCTGCGGTTCTGGAATTTTTTGCGAAAAATTCCTCAAAGGAACCGGATGAACTTGCAAAAGCTTATCTCGGAAGAGAGGATTTCCATGGTCAGGATCTTAATAAAGTGGAAGGCCTCACTGATGCGGTTGCCGCATATATTGCCGATATTCGCAGTGAAGGCATGTATGAGGCAATGAAAAAGATAGGTTGATAAAACAGGTTGGTGACATGAAGGATTATCTCAGAATAAATGAAAAAGACAATGTAGCCGTCGCAATAAACGAGCTTTCCGTTAATTCCTCCCTCAATCTTGAACCCGAAGGAACTGTGGTTCAGACTCTCGAGATGATTCCCGCAGGCCATAAAGTGGCTTTGCGGGATATCAGCGAGGGTGAAAGCATTATAAAATACGGAAGCCCAATAGGTATCGCGACAGCGGATATTCCTGCGGGAAGTCACGTCCACACTCACAACATAAAGACTGCACTTACAGAAAGTGCGGAATATAAATATGAGCCGGTCAATTTCAAAACTCCAAAGGGCATTACCGGGACCTTCAAGGGTTTTCTCAGGGATGACGGAAGTGTCGGAGTAAGAAATGAGATATGGATCGTACCAACGGTAGGATGTGTGAATGATGTTGCAAAAGCCATCGCAAATGTATCGAAAAAACACATCAAAGGCTCCGTTTCGGATGTCATTGCATTCAGCCATCCTTACGGCTGTTCCCAGATGGGGGAAGATCAGGAAAATACCAGGAAGATCCTGTGTGACCTTATAAGCCACCCAAATGCGGGAGGAGTTCTTGTTCTGAGCCTCGGCTGTGAGAATTCCAATCTGGATGTACTCAGGCCCATGCTGAAAAATGCCGATCCCGAAAGAGTAAAATTCCTTGTCTGCCAGGAATCCGAAGATGAGATCGCAGACGGTGAAAAGCTTGTAAAGGAGCTGGTCACCTATGCGGGATCCTTCAGAAGAGAGGATGTTCCGGTTTCAAAGCTTATAATCGGATTAAAATGCGGAGGCTCTGACGGTCTTTCCGGCATAACGGCCAATCCTCTTGTGGGACGCTTTTCCGACAGACTTGTGTCAAAGGGCGGGACCACCATCCTTACAGAGGTTCCCGAGATGTTCGGTGCGGAGACCATACTGATGAACAGGTGCGAGAATCAGGAACTTTTTGATAAGACCGTGTGCCTTATCAATGATTTCAAAAATTATTTCACCAAAAACGGACAGACGGTTTATGAGAACCCTTCTCCCGGAAATAAAAAGGGCGGTATTTCCACTCTTGAAGACAAATCCCTGGGATGTACACAAAAATCCGGCTCATCCCCCGTCAAAGGCGTTCTTTCCTATGGAGAAAGAGTTTCCGTTCCGGGTCTCAATCTTTTGTCAGCGCCGGGAAATGACCTGGTTGCAGCCACGGCTCTTGCGGCATCAGGCGCCCAGATAGTTCTTTTTACCACAGGACGCGGAACTCCATTTGCATCACCTGTTCCCACTGTAAAGATCTCAACCAATACCCGCCTTGCTTCACATAAGAAGACATGGATAGATTTCAATGCCGGAGTTTTGGTGGATGACGGATGCGACCCTGCAGAGGTCCTGGATGACCTTTATGATCTTGTGATAGAAGTGGCAGAAGGGAAAATGGTCAAGTCGGAAGAGGCCGGTTTCCACGATATGGCCATTTTTAAGACGGGAGTAACGCTTTAAACTTTAGGTCTTGCGCTGCTTTATATATTGTTTGTGTTAATGATCAGGCAAATAGTATATACTGCAGGCAAGGCCTTATTTTTTGTAAGAGGAAAAAAGAATGCAGCTTGGAATAAGATTTCACGATACGGAGAAGATCCATTTTGAAGACAGAGTTAAAAAGGTTCATGATCTGGGCTTTAAATGCGCCCACATTGCTCTTTCCAAGATAGAGGATGTGCCCTCTGCTCCGGGCATGCTTACTCCCGGATACGGAAAATACATTAGGAAAGTATTTGAAAAAAACGATGTGGATATCGCGGTCCTTGGCTGCTATCTGAACCTTGCGGATCCCGATGAAGAAAGGCTTAAGGCTGTCAAGGCAAAATATGAAGCAAGCATCCGTTTTGCTTCTTATATCGGTGCCGGAATGGTGGGAACGGAAACAGGTGCACCGAATCCGGAATATAAAAGCGTGCCGGAGTGCAGGTCCGAAGAGGCACTGGAGTCATTTGTGAGGGGGCTTAAGGATGTGGTCCTCTGTGCCGAAAAGTTCGGAGTTATCGTAGCCATTGAACCGGTTGCAAAACACATCGTCTGGAATGCTGACAGGGCAAGACAAGTCCTTGATACGATTGGCTCTCCCAATCTTAAGATAATATTTGATCCCGTTAATCTCCTTGATGAGACCAATTATGGGGAGCGTGAGGAGATCTTTGCCCACACCATGGAAATCCTCGGGCCTGATATAGTAATGCTCCATCTCAAGGACTTTGTGCTTGAGGACGGGAAGCTTAAGTCCGTGGGCTGCGGCCTCGGGGAGATGAATTATGAAAATATCCTGAGATATATTAAGGAAAAAAAGCCCTATATCCATGCAACTCTTGAAAACACCGTTCCCGAAAACTGTGAAAGGTGCAGGGATACGATACTGGATATCTATAACAGGCTTTAAATATAAAAGGAGATTAGCCTTACAGGCTAATCTCCGAGCTTTGTTTTTTCTACCAATGCGTTAAGTCTTTCTATCTCGGCTGCAAGCATCTCGTTTTTTGAAGTTAGATCATCTATAACCTTTTGGTCTTCCTCTTTTGCATCTGAATAGCCGGATGCATATAGGGCGTGTTGCATATCGAGAAATTTTTGATGCGCTTCAAAAAGAGTTTTTTCCTGATCTTGTATCACATTAGAATTATACATAGTCTTTGCAACCTCCTCCATTTCAGGTTTTATGGTTATGAGAGACCTTAGTTCTTCCCATGTAGATGCTTCAAACAATCTGGCCCAATACAGAAGACCGTTTTTTATATCTTCATCAGTGGCCAGTCCCTGTTCCTTTAAGTATAGCACATCCAAATTAAGCAATGCAGAGTAAGGTAAAAAAGTTTTGGTATTTAAAAGCAGATGATGTGCGTAGAACTCTTTTGGAGTACCTTTTTTGGGATGGTCTGTAATGACTATTAATGTGGTTTTTTTCAAATCTTCATATTTATCGCTTATTCCAATGCTGTCAAAAGCCCTACATAGATATAACAAAGACCTTTTCTCCCAGTGCTTGTCGTAATAAAGCTGAAGCTCTATATCCAAGATTTCACTGTCATTCATCAGTACTTTTACATCGAGTACAACTTCCTTCTTTGCGTAGGCTGAATAGTCTATCGGATTAGTGATGATTACTTCTTTTATATCCTTAGGGTCAAGTCCTTTAAGCGCACATATGAGTCCTTTTAAGGCAACATTCGATGACTGCATTGCGCGATGAAACATCATATCATTTCGGAGAGTTACGGCAATGGGACCGGTAGCGTCAAGGTAGGATGAAGAAGCTGTATGTTTTTTTTCGTTCATAAAGAAATCCTTTCTAAAACACATAAAATAGAGTAAAAAGGGTGGCAAAAATAACCCGAGAGGGCTAAGACGGAATTTTTTATTCCAATTTTGGTTTGATATTTTCTTCAGAAAAGAAGTTCCGGAGAATAAAGCAAGAAGCGATCGCCAAATTGCAATATCATAAGAACCTAATAGTGTGTATGATAACAGATTGGCGAACAAAAGGGAATGGCAAAAATCTATGGGTATTTTTGTTGAATAGTTTATCTCCTATGATTAAATTAGCACATCTCAAATGAGAAGTATTGTGTGTTGCAATAATATTCAAAATGAATTATAAATGCAGAGTGATGCTAAAAGATAGTCTTTAAAAGGAGGAGAATATGGAAGATGGCAATATAAGCAGACGCAAGGGAGGCGTCAAGCCGGCGTATATCATTATAGCAGCAGTGGCAGCCATATTGATTCTTGCCGTTATGATTGTGGTAACCGGAAGAGGAAACACATCAAGGCAGACGGAAAAAAAGCTGGAGCTTGCAAGACATTATCTGGAGGAACTTGATTATGAGCAGGCGATAGCGACCTTTGAAGCAGTAATAGCGATAGATCCCAAGTGTGTTGATGCATACCTTGGACTTGCCGATGCCTATGAGCAGACAGGAGATCTTGAAAAAGCAAAAGAGGCCCTGCAAAACGGTATTGATTCTACAGGAGACGCAAAACTCGCAGAAAGACTTGAGGATATCGACAGAAAGATTTCAGAAGAGCAGACAAGGCTCGAAGCTGAGAGGCTTGCGGCAGAGGAAGCCGCAAGGATAGCGGAAGAGGAAAAGCTTGCAGAGGAGGCAAAAAGAGCCGACGGATTCATAAATGACGAAGGATACTTTGTTTTTGGCCTCTATGAGCAGGATGGGGATGAATCAAACGGACCGGAGCCCATTGAGTGGCAGATACTTGATGAAAACAGAAACGGGACACTCCTTGTAAGCAGATATGTGCTTGACTGCCAGCCGTATAATACCGTGGAACCGGATGTCACCTGGGAAACCTGCAGCCTCAGGAGCTGGATGAATAATGACTTCTATAATGCCGCTTTTGATGATGATATGAAAGCAAGGATAAATACTGTCACTGTGGTA
>ODAI013587679.1_pt1 | contig 12517 bp, 8 predicted proteins | sample 1539321 | NCBI WGS metagenome assembly ODAI01 (sample SAMN02144231, study PRJEB22623) | gut metagenome | biome: sheep rumen | host: Ovis aries | place: New Zealand
CACACCACCCCATTTAGCAGATTGTGTTTGCTCTGAATTGATTAATCTACTATATCTCCATTTTTTATTAGAACAATTATACCCAGTATAATATGCTCTACCATTATACGAATCATAAGAAGAATTATTATCTCTACTGGTTAAATATCTAGCCATACCAGTTTTTTTTTCATTATGACCATATTTATGATTTATTAAATATAATTCATTAAATGCAGAAGATTCAAATCTTTCAGTAAAGTTATATGAATTAGGAGTAGTTTTTAATGTTATAGTAGCACTAGTACTTGCTGTCTTGGCCAATGATATTGGTACTTTAAATATTATAGCAAAATTACCACTACCCATATCAGGAACTACTATAGTTCTACTATAATTAGTATCTACACTAAACATATTTATAGATTGTAATCTATATATAGTGATAGCTAAAATTTCTTGTTCATGTAAATAAACTACTTGACCGGCAATACTATAGTTTTCATTATCTCCATAATTAAAAACTGATGTTAAAGCATTATCACCATATTTAGATTCAACTTCACTTATTTGTTCACTAGTAAGACTTAATCCACTAGTTACATGACTAGAACTAGAAAATGAATATTTTTCACCAGCATCTACAACAGCAGAAAATCCTTCTAAATCTTTAGTTCTAATTAATGGATTTACATTTGCAGTATTTAATTTAGTAAAATCAAATACCCTCATTCTATACCAATACTCATCATACCATTTACAACTTATAGCACTAAATACAACAATTGTTCCATAATCTTTAATATATTTAATATGCATTACCCATTCAGATGTATCTGGTTTAATATTAGCATAATTGTTATCAGATGTAACATTACTTATTACCACTTGAGAAATATCAATTTTAGTTTTCCAATCATTTTCATCAAATGAATAACTAGTATATATCAAATAATACTTTATCTCATTATTTGCTAATCTAAATTGAACAATTAAATAGTCATTATCACAACCTAAAATAGCTCTAATCTTACCACCAGCATTTATTTCACTTTTAAGACAATACGGAATTACCATTGTATTATAATAAACCCAGTTAGAAGTCTCATTTATTTTATATGCTTTATGAAGATTTTCATTTTCTTCTCTATCTGGACCACCATTATTAGCAATAAAATACATTACTTCTTTACCAGTATTATCAGTAGTAATAACTGGGGACATTCTATATCTACCGTCCATATTATTGATATTAAATTTAGATGTAACTTGCATTTCATCTTCTTGATAATAACCAATTTTAGGAGCAAGATTTAAGAAGTCATTAGCATCCATATATTCTTTTAATCTATCATAAGTATCGTCTAATTTATCTTTTAATTCTTGAATCTTATTATCTTTTTCATGTAATAAATCATCTATGTCATTTATTAAATTAGAAGCTTTCCCATCTATGGTATCTTTATCATAAGTATATTCTGCCACTTGAGTATTTGCTATATCTTTAGCTTCAACGTTATTGATATAACCAGCATCATTATTCAATAATGATATATTATCACCTTTATAAACAACATCTTCAGGGAGTGCATCTATAACACCTTCTCTAAAGTCTACTATTTGTGCAACTTGAGTTTCAGGATGTACTAAAGTCTGTTCTATATTTTCATATTTAGAATATATTTTCTCTTTTGCAATAATATCAGACATTTCTTTAACTCCTTTACTATAAAATTTAAAAGTTTATATAAGTGTTAAAGATGAGAAAAATAAATACCAGAACTCAATATTGAGTTCTGAAAATTTTTAATATAAGTAAAACGAGAAGGGTATTATACCCTTCTCGTTATTAAATTATTTTATAGAATTAAAAATTAAATATTTTAATTTATAAATCAGTTACCACTATTAGCAGGAGTAAACAGGGCATCAATTTCTGCATTGGTAATAGCATCTACAGGAACTTCTTGTGCACTATCAGAAGGAGTATAACCTAATGCAGCAATTACATTAGCACTAGTAACGCTAATAGTACCTTCACTAACACTAATATTCTGACCAACAGTTACACCACCAAGAGTATTAACGGTTGCTTGTGGTAATACATATGCATTAGCACCAGCTTCAATACCATTTAACTTAGTTAACAGAGCATCAGTTAAGTCATTAGTAGACAAACCTTTACCAGTTTCCTGAGCTACATATGTAGAAGCAGCATCAGCTTTGGTCAGATAATCAGCCTGAGCAGTAGTAACACTCAACTTGGTGTCATCAGCTACAGTAATGTTACTAGAACCATCGAAGGATACACCATTGATGGTTACAGGTGTAGCTAATCTATCAGCAGTTACAGCATGGTCTGCAGTACTTACAGCAGAGTTAATCTGAATATACTGAGAACCAGACCAACGATAAATGTTACCAGTATCAGTAGCTACATAAATCTTATCAGTTTCACCTGCTGCAGGGAATCCAGCCTGGCTAGCAAATTCTTTAACATCATCTACATAAGATGGTAACTGAGAAGCAGGTACTAAACCATTAGCATCCAATGTAGCAACACCATTAGCTACACCCTTCTCAGATACAGCAATACGTGCAGTAGCATCTACAGCATTGATAGTAATATCAGTAGAACCATCAAATGCAACACCATTGATGTTTACAGCAGTTGTCAGTTTACCAGCAGAAGTAGCGGTAGTAGCAGTTGTTGCAGAATCTGCAGCAGTTGCATGATCTGCTTCAGCTGCACTATCAGCTTTAGCATGTAAACCTAATTTAGTATCATCAGCTACAGTAATATTTTCAGTACCATCAAATGCAATACCATTAATTCTTACAGCAGTAGCTAATTTAGTAGCAGCAGCAGCGGTAGCATTAATTCCCAGATAAGTGGTAGCTGCATCAGCTTTAGTCAAATAGTCGCGAGTTGCAACTTCAGTAGATAATTTGGTATTATCATAAATAGTAATAGCAGAAGTACCATCAAATGCTACACCATTGATAGTACCATTAATCTGAGCAAACTTAGTCAGGTTATAAGCATCCTGCTTTGTCTTAAAATAACGTAATGAGTCTATACTGGCAAAATATTTAGTTTCAACAGCCATTTAAAATTCCTCCTAAAAAATAATTTTTTAATTAAAAATAGTGTCGATATCAACATCAGACAATGGTTTATCCATTGTAACAGTTTCAGTTGTACCGCTACTCTTTTTGGCATAAAGATTATCAATATCTCGATAGATAGATGTAATATAGTTTAATTGTTCATTTAAATTAATATAAGTATTGTTTACACTGTCCCATAATTTAATAGTCATATCATTTTTATTCACATAAATATATCCTTCTACACCAATAGCCGGTAATGGATTGTTATCTGTCACCCATATAAATCCAGCTCCAAATTTTTTATCCCCGATAAAAAATTCGTTAGTATCGGTGGTGAAGTATAAAATATTATCTTGTGGGACTGTTTTATTATATTTTTCCTTATTAGTTTTAACAAATACTACTGATGTACTATCAGGCATCTTTAACTGTCACCACCCATCAAAAGTTTTTCTAATTTTGAAACTCTTTCTTCTAGTTTATTTATAGCATCATTATTAGTAACTAAAGGTATATTTGTTATAATCCCATTTGAATCAATAATGACCAATTCATTATTATCTAAATAGAATTCATAAGTAGTATTTTCAGGGAGAACTATTTGCGTCTCCAATAACCCATCCGGACCAAATTTATTTATATCAATACCAATAATTTGAATATATTTATTTAGAGTAGAGTTCCATACATGTAATGCACCATTATCCATATTAATATAAAATGTTCCTTCTCTTCCTGTTCTAGGCAAAGGATTATTATTAGATACCCATTTAAAAATACCACTCTTATTATTTATATTCCCAATCATTGGTTTATTTATCCTCCAATCATGAGAAGTACAAAAATAATCATTACCTATGTGTTATGTAAATGAGGAGACTATTTTGATAGTCTCCTCATTAAAACTTTAAATTATTTTGTAGTTACAGATGGGAACAATTCTGCATTATAGCCGATAATTCCACCAGCTTTATCAGCATACATGTACATAGCTCTCTTATTAGTATTAGAAATTAATTCTTCTACAGTACCTTCAATCTTACCGTTTGGTCCATAACAATTTTCAAACGTAATAGTTAAATTGCTAAATCTCTTATTGGTATTAAATTCTTCAGCATTAGCAGATTTCCAATCTTGTAACAGTAAGAATCCAGCATAATCAGGATATTTTTCTTCCCATTTATCACATCTGCAATTAACAAATTTAATTGTAGCAGGTTGATTTGTATCATTAGAAATACGTACAGGATTAGATACCTCATCAAATACACAATTAGAAATAGTAATAATAGCATTTTTCTGATGACCAAAAATAGTAATAGCATTATTACCTAAAGTACCTTCAAAGTGTACATTATCAATTATTACATTTTTCGGATATCCACCATTTAATCCAATTTCAAATGTATTATAACCAGATTGTCCTATAGTACAATCTTTAATAGTTACATCACCATTGGCATGTATAGACATAGCAGCATTTGTCTTTTTATTATTAGCATCTGGTAATAATTGTGGTAAATTACCAGAAGAAGTAAGTCCTGTAACATTAACATCACCATCTGCATTTAATGTTATAGTACTAGATTCCATAACCATATTTTCAGCATTAATTGATTTTGCAGTAACAGATTTTTTATCATTGTATGAAGTTGTCTCCGGAATAGTTACATCATCTAATTTAATATCGTCATTTGGCATACTAGTAGTAACATTAGGCAATTCAGTTACAGTTTCTACCACAGGAGTCTTAAGTTCTTGTAATGCACGAGTTAATACAGTAATCTGATCTTTCAATGCAGAAATTTCAGCATTCTTAGTAAATAATTCATCTAATTCTGGTAATTCTTCTTTAGTAGCATAAATTGATACATCAGGAATTTCAGTCTTATCAGCTTTCAATGCTAATGCTTCATTTACAACAGTAGTTTCAGCTAATCCACTAATATCAGGAACTACTGGTAATTCATCTTTAGTTGCAAAGTTAGATACATCAGGAATTTCAGTCTTATCAGCTTTACCAGAGATATCAGGTAATTCAGTCTTCAAAGCAAATCCAGTTACATCAGGAATTTCAGATTTATCTGCTTTAGCGTTTAATGCTGAATTGAAATCAGTAATAGAAACTTTATTAGCTAATTCTACAGCATTAGCAAATTTAGATAAGTTAATAACTGTAGGTACAGTATCATCGCTAGGAGTAAATGTTAATACATTGGTTTCATTATTGAAATCTAATGTATAAGTTGTATTTACATCAGGTTCAATATCTACTACAATAGCCTGACCATCAACACCATTTTCTACAGGAATTAATCTTAATTGATTACCAGATTTTTCTAATTTATACTTAGTATCAGAATCCGCAGCTAACTGAACTCTGCTAACTTCATAAGTATCTTCACCAGAATGTGCTTCTAATACTAACTGATTAGCTTCTTCATCTTTTCTTAATGTAACTTTAATATTTACTGTAGATTCAACTGGAATATATCCTACTTTTTCACTAGAATCTAATAAAGTAATATTAAATCCATTATCTTCATAAGACTGAGTTAATACGTAATCAACTACTTCTTCAGCATTTAATTTCTCATCCAAAACAGCATCTACTTCACTCTTTACAGCAAACCCAGAAACATCAGGAATTTCAGTCTTATCAGCTTTACCAGAGATATCAGGTAATTCAGTCTTCAGAGCAAATCCTGTTACATCAGGAATATCTGTCTTATCAGCTTTATAAGATAATCCTTCAGCAACTTCATCTACAGTTACAAATCCAGAAACATCAGGAACTACTGGTAATTCATCCTTTGTAGCAAAATTAGATACATCAGGAATCTCAGATTTATCAGCTTTACTTGAAATATCAGGAATTTCCGACTTATCTGCTTTTAATTCTAATGCTTCATTTACTTCAGCAGTAGTTGCAAATCCAAATACAGCTAAATCATTAGAAGTAAGGAATTTACCTAAGTTAATAGAAGTAGGAGTTGTATCATCACTAGGAGTAAATGTTAATACATCGTTTTCTTCATCAAATGATAAAGTATATGTAGTATTTATATCAGGTTCGATATCAACTACAATAGCTTCTCCATCTACACCATCTTCAACTGGGATTAATCTTAACTGATTATCTACTTTTTCCAGTTTATATTTAGTATCGGAATCAGAAGCTAATTGTACTCTACTGATTTCATGAACTTCATCAGCTACTTCAGCTTCTAATACTAACTGATTAGCTTCTTCATCTTTTCTAAGATTCATCTTAACAGCTACAGTCGATTCAGTAGGTTCATATGAACCTTCAGCTTTAGAATCTAATAATGTAATATTAATTGCATTATTTTCAAAAGACTGAATTAATAAATAGCTAATTTCGTCAGCAATATTTAATTTCTTATCTACTTCTTCTTTTGTAGCGAATCCTGTTACATCAGGAATTTCTTCCTTATCAGCTTTTCCAGAGATATCAGGTAATTCATCTTTGGTTGCAAAATTAGAAACATCAGGAATTTCAGATTTATCAGCTTTTTCAGCTAATGCTTCTGTAACTACTGTTTCAACTGCAAACCCAGAAACATCAGGAATATCTTCCTTATTAGCTTTATTAGATACTGCCTCTGTAACTTCATCTTTTGTAGCAAATCCAGTTACATCAGGAACTTCTGGAAGTTCATCTTTTGTAGCAAAGTTAGATACATCAGGAATCTCTTCCTTATCAGCTTTAGTTGCTAATGCTGCTGTTACAGCAGTTGCTAAAACAAATCCACTTACATCAGGAATTTCTGTTTTATCTGCTTTTTCTGCTAATGCAGTTTCTACTTCAGACTTTACAGCAAACCCTGTTAAATCAGGGAATGGTTCATTCTTGTATTCACTTAAATCGACTTCATTAGTTACTTCGCCATCACTTAATACTACTTTATCTGCATCTTTTGTTAAAGTATAAACTTTAGGTTCAGGAATTTCTGGAAGTGTTACAGTGGTCTTATCTTCACCATCTTCGATAAGAGTTAATTTACCATTTTCCAGTTTCAAATCATATTTAGTATCAATATCTTCAGGAAGATCAATTTCAACCTTTACACCGTCAGAAGAAACTAAATATAACTTGTCTTCTTCTTTAACTACTTCATATTTAGTATCATTATCTGTGATTTCTAAGTTTACACTCTGTACATTACCATCACTATCAGTTAATTTAATAGTAGTTCCTTCAGCAGATAATGTATAAGTAGTATTAAAGTCATCACCAATAGCATCTTCTAATGTTATAGACATTCCAGTGGAATCTCTAAATAAGAAATTACCATCAGCATCTTTTTCTAATGTATAAGTAGTATTTGTATCAGGTTTGAAATTAATCATAGAAGTTGAACCATCAGAACCTCTAAGAACAATATCACCTTCTACGCTTCTAGTTAATACATAAGTAATTGGACGAGTACCAGAGGACTCAGGTAATAATACAAATGATTCTGAACCATCAGAACCAGATAATTTCAGATTATTACCAACTAAAGATAATTGATATGTGGTATTTTCATCAGCTTTAGTTCTAATAGATAATTTAGATTCAGAACCATCGGAACCTTTCAGTACGATATCATGGTTCTCATTTGTTGCTAATTCATAAGTAACAAATGTGTTAGATAATCCATTAGCAGTTGCAGAAGTTAATCTATCAATAGCATTGATAACTTCTGATAAAGAAGTAGTATCTGCAGGAGTACCATCTTCTTTAGTAAAACCAGTAATAATGTATTTCTGAGTTAAAGAATCCCACAGATAAACATCCAGAGTAGATTTATTAACATAAATTACTCCACTTGTACCAATAGTAGGTAATGGATTAGCTCTTGTAACCCAAATAAAACCACTGGCAGTAGATGCCCTAAATAAAGCCTGTGCTTCTTCTTCAGAAATATTGATTTGTTGTCCACCAATATTAATTGTAGGCATATTTTTGTAACCTCCATTTATTTAAATTAAAGTTAAAAATTAACTTTAAATGATTGTTTTAAATTAATCACCGTCGTCTTCATCATCATCGTCATCTTCTATATGTTCAGCAATAGATACACCAACCCTAAATTCTGTAGATATATCTTTAGATTCATCAATAGTAATTACATCGTTATATAAATCAGTTCCAGGAACAGCAACTAATGTAACTTCTGTTCCTCTTCTTACTTCATAATAGGAATTATTTATATAATTACCAGCATTAAGAAGTGATAAATTACCATTATAGCCAGTTCTATCCAGATATACTTTACACATATCATCTAATGGTTCTGGGAATGTAATTTCTATATCATTAGAAATAATAAGAATAGTTTCTCTCAATAATTTTCCAGGTTTATATCCAACATCAATAGAATTTGGTACATACTGAATTGTACAAGCAGACCCATAATTGGTAGTAAATTCAATAAACGATTTCATTTGAGATGCATTTTGAATTTTTTCTGTATATCTTGGAACATTATTACACAATACCAAATAACTAGCATGTAAAGTTGTTTGTTGCATTCTTACTCTTATTTTACTAATAGTTGCAGGAGTAGCTTCTATTACAACATTTTTCTTTACAGTCATACTAGTCGTACTTAGAGTTCCTGGATCCCAACCAGTATCTGATGAAATTTCAACAATAATTTCTGGATTTTCCATAGTAACTGAAAAAGATGATGTATATTTGTGTCTAGCAATTATTCTATTATCTGTATCTCTAATTATATTAGTAACTGTTATAGTTTGATGATCAGTTTGATGAATGGATACAAGATAATTAGTTAATGTAGCTTCTGTAGCAGTTATTGTAATATCTTCTGTAAGAATTGTTTTATCTATAGAAACAATCCCTCCATCATAACCAGGATTACCTTCAGTATAAGCTGTTATAATAGAACCTTTTGGTGCTCTAAATGTAGTATTATAAGGTCTTCTATTATTAAGTAAAACTGTTATTTTTTGATTATCTACTTGATTAATAGTTACAGTATATGCATTAATTCCATTAAACGAAATAGAACTAGAAACAGGTTTATCTTCTATTATGTATCCGTTATTTTCTTGAGCTATCATATTATTAAATGCTGCCATATCAACACCATCTAAGTTAATATAATGAGTCTCTGAATCAGTAATCATTTCATGATTCATAATCATTTTATTCATACCAAATTTTGGAGTTAATTCATCACCATGAATAATATTAACAGAAGAATTTATATACTTATATATTTCTTTCGATTTAATTATATTTACTTTTGTTAATATATCGCATACTGCTATTTTATATTTATTTACATTATAAAAATCCCATAATGAAATGTATCCATTAGGCGGTGTATAATCAAATGGTTCTTGTCCAACATTAACAAAACCATTTAATGGTTTAGTACCATCATCTAAGAATACCCCATCATCATGTATAAAGAAATATGCATATTCCCATAATTCAGAATAATCTAAATTATAATACCCAGTAGGATGTTCATCATCTATATTACCAGGAGAAATACCAGTACCATCTGGTAAAACTTTATTATACCAAATAGTAGATGGTCTTAATACATAAAACTTAGTCCCATTAATATAAATAGTAATTTTATTTTTCCTTAAATTAAATGCTACACCTATAGTACTTCCTTGTTCTACTACCATAGAATTAAGCAATATATCATCATATCTTTCTGTACCATCGGTATCATATACTTTTTCTGTCCAATTATCAGATAAAGAACTAGTATTGTTCATTTCTGCCCAGTTATATTGCTTTCTATGCTCATGAAATAATTTAAACCTAGTAGATTTATTGATAATAGTATAATTTGGATATTCGCAATTGCTTATACCAAAAGATAAAGGAATACCAGACATTCCTTCTTTTAATCTACCTTGTTTTGCATTAAATTCTATATAAATTAATTTATTTTTAGGAATAGGTTTATTGACAAATATATTTGACCCATTTATAAAAAACTTATTTGTTGTATCTATAGTAGGTCTCATTCTATATTTAAATTTACCTTCTATATCTACTTTATTAGGACTATCAGTAACTAATGAAATAGTATTTACATCAATATCTATAGCATTAATTATACCTTTAGGGTTATCTTTATCTGCATCTGTTACATTTCTATCTTTCCATATTTTACAATCAATATACTCATATAAAGGATTCATACCTTCATATTTTTTATAATCATATGGCCAGTCTTTATCAAATTCATCATCATCGTCATCATCAGGTTCATTAATCATGTCACCATATTCTTCATATACACGATATAAAGAATAATATTCGTCAGGAACATCTTCTGGATGAAAATATATCGTACCATTAATTTGTTTAGAATTCTCTAGATCTTCATCATTTGATAAATAATTATAATCTATTTTTATTCTTTTATAAAAAATAGGAGAATAAATACAGAAATAATATCTTAAATGCTCAAAAGTAAACCCATTAATTTGCATTTCATAAAAAGGTTTACTATTTACAAATATAGTAACTTTATTTTCATTAAAATCTATACCAACTCCAACTCTATCTTTAGCACCAGCTTTTCTACATAAAATATGTTCTGGAACTGTTTTATGGATATTATCGGGATTAAATTTAGATTTATATCTTATCTCATAATCTTTTCCATCTTCAAAAAATAAAGATCCTATTATATAATCATTATTAAATACACCATTAGAAACTTCTTTTGTTATACCAACATACATTGGGATATGATGATAATCTCTAATAGGATAATAATCTTCCACAATAAATTCATAATAAATATTTAAATATTCATTTCCAATTTTAAGTTTAGGTAAAGGTTTATTACATATTAAGAAAAAAGGTTCATCATACTTAAATTTAGAACCATCTATATTTAATATTTCAGGTGTATAATAAGATTCATGATTATAGGGTATCATGTAAATGCTTTTCAAAATTAAGTCACCTCTCTTTATATTATAATAATGTAAAGACAAGTTGAAAATCATGGGAGAGTATATCTCTCCCATGATTATTAATCACCAGATACACCTTTTTCTCTCCAGTTAATAATATACCAAATAGTTTTTCCTCTAAGAGTTTGTCCACCAGAACGCCATTCATCATCTTCATGAAGAACCGCAAGATCCCATCTAGTATCACCATCAGACGGCTGTGGATCTGACCATACAGCATATGGTTCATGAATCCATTCACCATCTTCATTATTAGCAGCTTCACCATGTGTCATTACATTTTTAATAAATATATTACCATTAGAATCTGCAATATCTAATGCTTCACATAAAGTTGCAGTTAACTGAGCCATAGCTTCAATCTGTTCATCAGTAGGAGGGCAATCACCTAAATTTACTCCACCATTAGCCATACAATAAGCATTTCTAGCAGCACATAATGTAATAGAAATTGAACCAGTATTTCTTCTCCATGTACCAGAAACTATTTGATTTAAAGGAGCTGTTTGATGAATTTTACCATCACCTGTAATATTGAAATGATAGTGGTTATAAGTAGTATAATATCCACCAGCAGTCCAATGTAAATAAATTTTTAATTCTCTTCCTACAGATCTAGCAGCATTCCATAAATCATAATATGCTTCATTTGCTAACTGTTTAACTTCATCTAAATCTACTATCCTATCCATTTTAGTACTCCATATTTAAACTAAATTACCATCATTATCCAAATCATGCCATACAAGTTTAAGTTGATTTGTCATTTCTTCCTTTAATGCAGAATTAGCATCATCAAAAACTAATTGATTTTCATTATTAACTAATCTAAATTCTTTATTTTCTGATTTAACAAATACAACCATTCCTTCTTTTCGTCTTTCTTCAGGAATAGCTTCTAACTCTTCTAATGTTTCTACTGTTCTATATCCACCTTGACCATATTCTTCTAAATGAGTAGGATATGTATCTAAAGTAGAATTTGGAACAATAGATGAATTTATTTTAATACCTTTACTTTCCATCTATAAAGATACCTCCTTTATCTATCAATTATATTGATGTAAAAATAAAGAAACTATAAAAAACTATATATAGAATCTTTTAATGATTTATATGAAGAATAAACTTGAGTTAATGCACTTTCTTTATCTTTAGTAGTAATTTCTAAAATTTTTGAATTTTCATTATAGCATTTATATGTAATAGGATTTAATTTAACAAATAATATATTAGGATATTCAAAAAATACTTCAGTTGCTTTATTATTTATAAGATATTGATTAATAGACATAACTATATTATCGAGAGTTAATTCGTTTTCATGTTTTAAGACATACTTAATCCAAATAGGCTCTTTTTTGTCATTTAATACATTTACATAAAAACAGTTCATATTCATTAACCTTCTTCATATAAATAATTTAAAGAGGTG
>ODAI012069052.1_pt1 | contig 12515 bp, 7 predicted proteins | sample 1539321 | NCBI WGS metagenome assembly ODAI01 (sample SAMN02144231, study PRJEB22623) | gut metagenome | biome: sheep rumen | host: Ovis aries | place: New Zealand
CCTCCGCTCTTTCACGTTGTGCCGGCTCCCCTTGGCGTATATACTCGTCAAAGTTCAAATATCCGTCCTTATCGTTGCTCATATTCAAATATTATCTTTCCAATTTTCACTTACACATTTACACATTGTCGGCCAAGCCGACGGCACACCATACGCATTCTATTTGATCCCTTAACCCTTAACCGTGAACCCTTAACCATACCGCCGACCTCAGTTTAAGCAATCAATTGTTCAAGATTTACATTTCCATCTATATAACGGAGAAAGACGTAAAATATTGTGCAGCAAAAAGGACCGCCAAATAAGGCGGCCCCGCTTCACGTTATATTGTAAAATAATCCACCAAACCCAGTTATTTTTGCTGGGAAGATTTGGCTTTAATCCAGAGGTTCCAGTTTGTTGTCGTCGTTTTTTTTCTTTTTAGAGAAAACTAGTTCTTGGAAGATGTTGAGGAAAGAATCTTGGTTCATGAAGTAGGTTTCGTCATCGTCCATTTTATCTTTTATCACCGACAGGCCGTAGTTGATGTATTCTTCCATTGTCATCATCAGAGCGTTTACCGTTTCATTCGGAGTCCAACGGCCTTTGTCGAGTTCGTACCAGTTTATCTCCGGTGTTTTTGCCACAAGAGCGATGAACATATACTCTCTTAGGCGCGGATATGCTTTCCTGCCCTTTTTCGAATCCAAATTACCCCAGAACTGAAGCGGTTGCCCTAAGTCTTTAATATCAAGATCTTCGTTTAACGGCATTTTTTTGTTGGAATATAAACCTATAAAAAATGCCATAATCAGAACCTCGTAACCTGCACCAAGGACTTTCGCTTTCGACTCAGATGCTTCATTTGTTCCCTTGCCAAAATCAGTCAACGGCTTTATCACTTCATCTTCATAGTGTTTCTCGTATGATGGGTTCTTTCGCCCCCACATTTCGAACAATGAAACAAAGCGTTCACTATCAAATTTACTATTCTTTATTGCCATAACTCATCCTCCTTAGTTTATGGGTTCGATTCTTGTTTCAATTGTGGCCAGGTTTTTCTCGTCGAACGGGCGTTTCTTTTCTATCCGATACTTCTTTCCCTTAATTGCTTTGAGCCGTTTCACATCGATTGATGAAGAACCATCAGCGTTTTCGATGAGGAAACTTTTGGTCACGATAATGGTTTGCTTGTTGATTTCTCCAATCACTCCAAAGAAGTCGCTTTCCTTAGCAGCTGTAAACGATGACGTAGGTGCATCAAATATTAATGGATAGTCATCTTCGTGTTTCACCGTAGTCAACTCTGCTACAGCAAAAAGAAGGGACATATACATTGTTGTCTTAAGAGCGGTATTAGGGTTATAGATACGTGTACCGTCAGTATCAATCAACATCAGTTCTGCACTTTCATCAGCTTTTTCCATAATATGTGTTTGTCCTCTGAAATCACCACGATTGAGACGTTCCAGATATTTATTAGTAGTGTCTTCAAGTTGCGATAAGAACTCTCGTTTGTTACGAACCTTTGCAAAAAAGAAAGCCTCAGCTATTCGCCGCATTGCATTACTTGTACGGCCATAGGTGGCTGCTGCAGATTCTTCTGAAATTTGGCTATATTCTTCTTGATATTCCTCTTTCTTTCTTTGATGCTCGTCAATCTGACGTTTTAAAAAGTCAGATCGGTTTTCGGCACTATTTTTTTGCTTCCACCATTCTGAAATATTGTTGAATGCTGAAATAAGTTGCTCTTCAGTTAATCCATCTGTTTGCGCCAAAATTTTGCGTTTCTGTTCCTCTTCCTGTTCTAGTTTTGCCTGCAAACCGTCTGCTATTTCATGGTTGCTGCGGTTCTTTTCTATCTCCGACTTTATGATATTCGGTAAGCGAGACAACCAAGTCATTCCATTATTTAACACCGTGTAACGATTCACAAGCTCTCTTATAAACTCACGTTTGAAGAGGGTTTCTTCCTCTTCTTCCTCGTCGTTAGAGGTATCTTTGAGAGATGCTAGGTAATCTTCAAGATGTTTTTTCATGGTGTTATATGGCTTCGACCCTTTGGGCGCAGGTGTACCGCATACTTTACACACTTCATCATGAAGCATTTCGCGCATCGTGTTCTCATCGGGGATGTTTAATGCAAGAGGAACAAAACCCTGGTTAATCTCTTCCTGCATTTTGCCTGCAAGTTTTTTTGCACCTTGTTCGCGCTGGAACTCGCGTTCCATTCGACGCTGCTCCTTGTCAAGTGTAGCCACGAGGTCCCCATATTCTCTGGCAATTGGCTCAAAACCCATCAATAACCACATTTCGTCCAATAAGCGGAATGTGTAGTTCTCTGAAATATTTCGATAGGCTTTATCTATTTTTTCTTTCAAGGTCTCAATCCTCGAATTCGTAGAGTTTAACAACTCAGAAGATTCTTTGTTTTTCTCCAGTTCATCAAGGAGGGTTGTAAAGTTTACAGCCTCTTTTTGAGTGTTTTTTAGTTCTTCACTTTTGTCTCGAATAAAATCAGACTCATTCTTGATTAAGTTTCTCAGTCGTTCAGCTTCTTTACTGTTTTTCTTGTCAGCTTTTATTGCATTGTCGTGTGCGTCTTGTGCCCATTTCTGAGCTTTGTCTATAAAGTCAATATAGGGATCAAAATCACGAATCTTGCTGAATGTTTCCACAAGATAGCTCATTGCTTCCTCTTTGTTGAATATGTTCAACTCCTGTTCACCTTTAAACAAACAGTACTTCCTAATCGAGGCAGAGAAATCAATATCAAACAACCTCTTTGCAGCATCACCTTCACGAACATCTTTTTCACTTCCATTTTGCACATAGATACAATGCAAATAGTTGGATGTCGACACCGAATTGTCAGGAGATTTTGTGAATTTGAAAGACTTCTCAACTATTTTTTCACTACGCTCACACTCATACGTCATCGATACTTTGACCATTGCAGAATCACCCGGCATCAATTCGGCAATTTTCTTTTTTGAGATATACTTAGTATCTACCTTTGGTTTACTGTCAACAGTGTCAAATAGCCATTCCAAAGCCTCAAAGAGTGTGGTTTTACCATCACCATTGGCTCCGATAATTAGAGTTAGGCCTTCTCCAACATCCATACTGTTGTTTCCGTAGTAACTACGGAAGTTGTCGATAGAGATATTCTTTATTATCATAGGAATAGGTTGTTATTCAGATAAGTAAATACTTTTTTGTAAACTTCTTTTTGTTTTGAGGCATCAGTTGAACCGTCAAGTTCACGAATGATACGAGCGACACTTGCAATAACAGCATTGTCACTCCGTAAAGCCTCTTGCAAATCAAGGCCTTCCAGCTGCTCGGCTGAATAGCCATACTGCTTCATTAGCTGCTCATTGTTGAGCACTAACTGCAACATCCTATCTTTCTGTGTCATTGGTTATGTGTGTATTATCAAATAAGTTTAATCCGTAATAATTCATCACATCTAATAATTCTATCTGAGCTTGTGATGGGTTCTCAGACATAGATGAGAAATCATATACTCGTTTCAGCTCCCCAGCTAATAATGACTGCTCCATCCGGTAGCTTTGAGTTCCAGGCATTACTTTCGGCACTACAACTAAATCATGGATATATGAGTATTTTTTATCTTTGTGTGTTCTGAGTACGCGGCCACGTCTTTGTATAAATTGTCGTGGATTTCCAGTACTTGCACAAAAAATTGCTAGCTCACTTCGTGGAACATCCACACCTTCATCCAAACACTTCATTGATGTGAGTACCTGAAGTCGTCCTGCTGCGAAATTGTCTAAAACAGAATCTCTGTCTTTAGTATCTCCGGTGAATTTTCTTACTGTTACATATTTGTCGACATCGCATACCACTTGAGTGTAAAGGTCAATCAGGTGTATAGAATCCTTATCGTCGCTTAATGTCTCGTGTTTGTCGAAGATGTCTGCATCCATATCATTGGGGATACTTCCCTCTGGTACGTAAACAAGAGTGTATTTTAGTGTGCCGTGTTCGTCAAAACGTTTTTTGATTATATTTCTGAAAATCGGTAATTTGTTGTCCGCCTTATGAATAATTCTTTTGCGAGCAAGCAGTAATGCTGTCAGCACATCGTCCGTTTTCTCAAATGTTCCACTATTAAAGTTGAAATAACGAGAGATTTTTGTTGACAATTCTGCATATTGCTTCATCTCTTCGTCAGTTAGTTGTACAATGTGAGGATAGTAATAGTAACGACAAAGAACGCCGTTCTTTATTGCTTTCTCCATAGGGTACTCGTAGGTGTATTTCCCATTTACACCAAAGAAATGTTCTAGTCGTCTGTTTGTTTGCTCATCAAATTGTCTTTCTGGTGTGGCTGATAATCCTATCCTCCGTAGATATTTGATGTCACCAAGTCTTCTCAGAATACCGGGAGCCCCCATATTATGAGCCTCGTCTGCAATCAGCAACATCTGGTTGCGAGAGAAGTCATTCAATATGTCAAACACGTTCTTCCGCGCAAATGAACAATATGTCGCAATAATGATATACGAGACGTTTTTATCATCAAAACATTGCCGCTCATCGAAATGTATCCTCCTTATCTCTTCACGCCAAGAAGGATTATTTGAACTTATCTTCACAATCCTCACAAACCCAAACTTCCGGCATTCCGACTCCCACTGCTCAACAAGGGTAATTGTTGGCACCAGAATCAAAGCCTTATAATACCCTTTTTGTTTATATATTTCAAGCAAGCAATTGAGGGCCGTTAAGGTTTTGCCAGTACCCGTGGCCATAGCAAAAAGTCCTTGTTGATTTTTCTTCCAATTATCAAAAGCCTCCTTTTGGTAGTCACGAGGCCCTGATGGATATGGGAAATGAGGCTCTTCGACAAACGTGTCCTCACTAACAGAAAGCACTTCTGATTCTTGCTCCTTTTGTTTCCTTTGTTTCTTTAGTTTCCGCAATTGTTGTTCAGCATTCAGAAGCTCCTCAATATCTTTGTCTCCATAATTGGATTTTATGGCAGAAACAAGTTCGTCTGGAGAAAGATATTCCACATTGCGTTTCTTATACAACATAATAGAATCAAACTCCTCACGTTGATTCACAATGCGTTTTTGGACCATTCTGTCTACGGAATCACTACGGTCTATCTTGATTTCCTCAATGTTATTAAACAAGCCACCAATAGTAAAGTTAGCAGAACCTGTGAATGAAGTTGTACTATCTCCATCTCGGAATTGCCCAGATTTTATATGAGCTATTCCTTTCTTGTTTTTTGGCCGTATTATACGGATATCTATACGTTTGTTGTTGATGAGAAAAGCCAGACATTCAAAGAATTGATGCTGATATTCGTCAAATGTTTGTCGGAGCATTTCGAAATTTGTCAGATCGAAACAGTCAATCACACCACCGTTTACACCTTTGCATATTGCATCTTTGTCTTCCTGAGAAACAATATGATTAATGACCAGTCGCATTCTTCCTCCTCTTGAAATAAATGAAGCGAATCCTTCTGACAATACGCTAATCGTAGCAGAACTGAAGTATCCAAGCTGAAGGTCAAACTCATTGCTATTCTCCAAGCAATCGTTGAAAAACTTCTCTGGTGAATAATAATCACCATATCGGTAAGTGCCGTCTTCAGCCCAATCTACCTCGTATAGCATGGTTTAATTATATGAAGCAATTTGAACACATTATTTCATCGCCCAGTATTTCAGCTAGGGTTGTTCCTTTGTTTTGTTTTCGGCTTTCTTCCTGTCGTTTGATGATGTCGAGTTTTATCTGTCGCACACGTTCCGGACGGCACATCTCTTCAAGGCTTTCATTCTGGTTCCAAGTGTATCCGTCTTTCTCAAATTCCATCGCTTTTCGGTAAAGGTCGGGGTGCTGTTCGTAAAGCCATATCCACTCAATCTTTTGCTGGAAGAAACAGAAATAGCATCCCGAACGACTTCTACAATAGGTACCTTGTTTTCCATCCACTTCAAAGGGGATTTCCTCATAATATGCCGGCACACCCACACCACTCTCACGCAGCAGGCGGAAGATATCATCCTTAACCAGCACGTCAGTATTGTCCAACAGAGGGAAGTCATCCAGTTTACCTACGGGATAGTCGGTCGTTTTCAGATATTCAAACACTACATGGTTGAACAACTTCACATCGTAGTCGAGCAAGGCATTCAGTTTCTTGGAGTAGTAATACTGTTTGGTGATGGGCTTACGCACCGTTTCCATAATCTCGTCACGCATCAATCCCTGTGGACATAGTTTGTCGTAGGTGCTAATCAGCTGTTCAAGATTATCGTTTCCGAGAATTTTATTAATTACATCGAGGCTCCAGATATTCTTACGGAATGGGAAGATGGCTTGAATATTGGGTTTAGACGAAATGTAACCGTCTCTGTCTTCGTCACCACGGATGCCCACATAAGATATGGCCACATCGTCGCCTACATACCGTTCAAACTCCTGAATCTTCATTTTCTGTGTACACCAGCGTGCTTGTGGTGATGGAAGGAATCCTCCGGCAGCTTTCAGAAAATGATGGAACGGCGTTGGTTCAGGACTGTCTTTTGCTGCCCGCAAACGTACAATCTTACCCAAGTAGGCTTCAAGGCGGTCAATCAGCAATTCGGTCTCTTCCAATTCGCACCCGGTATCAGAGTTGTAGTACTCAATCTTCAATTCTGGATAGCGTTGTTTAAGGTAGATTGCGAGAGCCGCGCTGTCTTTGCCTCCGGATATTCCCAGTATGTGCCGAATCTTCATTTTGTAATCTTCTTGTTAAGCAGTTCCAGCAGGATGCACACATCCAAATTATTATCGCCAGTCAGTAGATTCTCTATGTCCTTTTGCAACTTAGTGGCTTTCTTCTTGTCTTTTTCAGGAAGGAGATAGGTGGATGTACGCACATTAGTTCCCTTGTTGGTCACGAGGTCGAAGGAATAGGCATCGCCATTATCGTCATCGCCAACCATTCGCGAAATATCTGCATATTTCTCACATTCGCGGAACATATGCACGAGGTCTTCTGCTAGTTTCTCCTCCTGTTCGTCTCGAAGTGTATCCAAACGTTGCTCCAATACGGTATAGCATATGGATTGATACCATTGTACCCGATTGTCATACTCGGTGGTTGCATGCTGATAGAACTCACGCTGTTTCTCGGTCAATAAATGAGTCTTGATATTGGCCAGTCGTTCTCTGATTTCCACAATATATTCGCCATACTCATACGATTGAAGACCTAATCCATCGACCACATGCTGCTCCAAACGGTCAATCAATTGTGTGTAGCAGTTGCGTAATTCCCTGATGGCTCGTTGTATGATGTTGCCGTATTCGTTGACGAACTCCTCTTGTTTCAGCTTTACCTTGTCGAACCCTAATGCTTCGGGGAGATCTTCAAAGAATGCCTTTTCTGGATCTTTGGCTTTTGCAAGTACATCACGGAATTTCAACGTAGATTCGTGGTCAAGTTTTCGTGTATGCTTTGTATAATCGTTAAGTCTGAGATAGAAGTTCAAAAAAGGCTTAATCGTCTCGATAAAACTGCTGCTGGTAATTGTGAATTCATCACCAAGGTTGACAAATTTGCGGTACTGGTTAAAGAAACCGAGCTTCACCCCATCTACGGCAAACTTTTTCACTTCATACTCTGATGGATGCTTCTGCAACAAGTCGAAGAATTCCATGTTCACATTCGGGATGAACGAGCCATTTGATGTGTTGTAAAGCGCATATTCTTGACGACGGATAAAGAGATATGTGGGAATCCAGAAGTCGAGAAGCCCCTGTTTGAGTTTGTAGGGTTGATTGGAAAGAATCTTGATTAGTTCCGAAATCTTACGGGGACGATTCTCTGTCGTTGTCAGGAAATCCTCACAAGCATTCCACACCGACATGAAACCCTCATTGGTGGGCGCATCGGAAAATTCTCCATTCTGATGCAAGCCCGTATGTTTCAATAGCGAGAAATAGATTGTCTTCTCGGGAGGGAATTTATCCTTGGGGAATCCCATATCTTTTTCCTCGCTGTGTTCTACCAGTCGTACAAGATAGTTCTTCCGTGCAGCAGAGATGGTGCCACTCAACTTATGCTTGTTGCAAAGCTCGTTGTTCATCACCGGAGTCATCGGATAAACTATATCGCAGACTTTGGAAAGCAGTCGGTTGAAATCGCGATGCGACTCCACCTTTTGCACTTTGCCTTTGAATATCCATACAACACGGTCCTTGTACGAGAATAGATTGTCGCTGATGGCCTTGTTCAGCAGGTTTTCTTCATACTCCTTCAAACGCTTGATTTCGTTGACTGCAACACGGTCGTTCTTATCCAATACGCGTTCAAGGAGATATCCATACTTCTTGATGTTGTAGAGGTGGTCAACAATCTCCTCAGTATTCTTGAAGAAAGCGAAGATTAACGCATTGTCGGATTCCTCACTAGCCCTTTTTAAATCTGCGAGAGCATTCTTGTTTGTGGAAAATATTAGTTCGATATACCCATCCGTATCGCCCGATGGTGTAATGTTTAGCGGTGCATCCAGAACTTTGTAGTCGAAGAATCGCGGTGTGCCTTTCTGGTAAAAATGAGCCTTTACTGGAGAAATGCGCTTGTTAAAGAATACGCTCAATTCATCCACAAACGCAACTGGCTTGGGTACTATAAGCGAAGCCTCCCTTATCTCGGATTCAAGGTCCACATCAGTACCCTCAAAGAGTACCAGCCGTTCTTTATAGGCAGCAAAACGGACAATCTTCTTGTCTTTGAGCAAACGTATTACCTCATCTGCGTTGTCGAGATGCATCGCCTGTTCGGCATACAAAGCCAATTGATTTTCGTTTAGTTGGAATCCGGCAACACCAAACAAATTGAGCAATCCTATCGCTTTTACCAGATTGATTGCAGAAAGCATTTGCTGATGGTCGCTCCAATCGTGACCCTCCACTCGTTCAACAGCCACTTGCATTGCGCTCCAACTCATTGTGTCAGCATTGGCATCACGAATATACGATTGGAAGTTATAGACGATGTAGTCGTAAACTAGCGCGAGGTTATACGTGAGATTGTCTTCAGGAGTGAAAGCGCCCAAAGAACCGCTGCCTTTTGACGCGAGAAATGTGAATAACGAACGTTCGTTTTGGCCATACCTGCGAATGGCTGCTGCAGTCACAAAAGCAGAGAATGGATCTAATGGATAGATTTGTTGTGCAGTTTCAATAGGGAAGTCGGAGGAAATGAATCGGGTGTCAATGGCCAACTTGTGTATTGTAGCAATGTTGGGATAGGTCTCTTTATGAGTCTTCCCATATTGCTTTGTTGCCAGTTGAAGTATTTGTTCTATGGGTTCAACGAAAGTAATCTCCTTGAAGCGGCCTTTTACCTTCGTCCATTCATTCACCTGTTCCCTGGATAGACCTTTGGCATATGCGCTAAAGTTTTGATGCAATGTGGTTAGCAGCAGCACTTGCCTGTTAGAAGAGTTGGCAAATTCGGCAATCTTCTGTAAAATATACAGTTCTTTCTCTGGATTGTTTTTTGCCGCGTGTTCAAGTATTTTGCCAAATTCATCGATCACTAAAACCAGAAACTCACCTCTCTTCTGACATTCGCTGTAGTAATGTTTTAGTTCATCGACAACGCTGTTTCTGCTTTCTCCCACTCCAAGCGCACGTTTCAACAATAGGGACAGCTCCTCGTAATCACCCACCACATTTACGATATTGTATCCTTTTGCTGTGGATAGGTTGGTGGGATTCAATAAAAATGACTTTTTGTTACCTTTTTTCATATCCGACTCCAGAGCAAGCAAGAAGCTCGACTTGCCTGTGCCATAGGAGCCAATGATGGTGAAGGAGTGGATGCCCGACTGATAGTCATTAAGGATGGTGGCAATGCTCTGTCGGGCATTGGGGGTAACGATGTATTGCGTGCCAGCCGCAAAGCCGTTTTCTATATTTGCCGATAAGTTAATCGTGGGTGTCATAGTAGTCGTCTAAAACATTCATTCGTTCAGCATTACCAGTAAACTGGATTTGACGGATACCAGCTACATCGCTGTATGAGAGTACATCAGGATAGGACTCGCTCAGGGTGCGCAACATATTGACGGTTTCCATCTCGTTCATGCAGAATACCAATCCGATGCTATCCTGTACGGTCTCAAAGGGTAACGAACGGTCGCCACTTTCCTCCTGTATTGTCAGCAATGCATAGAGGAACACCTCCTGCACCAACTGTCGTTTGCCTCCGTAGTTGAAATAGTAGTCTTTAACCTCGCTGCTCTGACGAATCAAGTCCAGATCTATCATCAACGAAGAGAAGTCCTCGTTGGAAACGGGTTTGCGGGGAAGAGCATAGTTCTGCAACAATACGGCAATATCCTTCTTCACCGTATTGGCATTGAAAATCTTTTGCTTACCATCTTCGGCCATACGTAGGGCCACATACGACAATGCCTGCTCGCGGTCGAAGGAGGTGCGTTCGCGCTGGAGACCACAGAAAAGCATAGGATAAAGTGTGGCTTCGCCACGATGCACGAGGGTAAAGTGCAGCAATTGCAGCGAAGCAATATCTTCAAGGTATATGTCTTTACCTTGTTTGTCGTCGAACAGATAATTGGCCAGCGGGGTGGTGGCGGTGCCGTCGTATAGGCCGAAGACTTTAAGCCAGTATCGTATTGATGCCACCATATTCTTTCCAACACCAAGGTCGACTACAGCATCAGGGCTATTGAAATCGCGTCCGTTACGCACAAAATCGTATCCCTTCTTCAACCACATGGTTTTGCATGGGAAGGATTCGTGTCCTGAGAAGCAGTATCCTGTCACTCTTTTCGTTTGTCATTTCATTCCGCAAGCCTCCAACGGACGGGTTTAACAATAAGAAAGGCATGAGACTTATGTGCTCATGTCCGTTTTGTATTAAGGTATCGCCAAACACCTTCGCTAGGAACGGGTAAAACCATCAGGCTTTCCATGGAACATATCTCACGCCTGAACGGTATGCTGATAGGTATAGCATACACGACAAGCGAAAGCAAAATGCTCGGTCCCCTAGCTTAAAATTGGCGATTTTTAATACAAGGACATTAAATAGCAATGCTTTTCTTGCATGCTTACTTCACTCGCGTAAGCGAGTGCAAAATTACATTTTTTTTATGAAATGGAGAAAAAATATTTCTATTATCGTGATTTCTGACTTCCAAGTGGCGGGAGGCTTTCACAAACGACTTCTTGTCGATTGGCTGCAGTTGCGCATTGACGATCGTTTGCGGCATGTTCCCGCCCTGTGAGGTGAGCAACCGCTGGTAGTAGTGCGACTCTATGTTGCGCTCCAACTGTCGCACCGCCCCCCCCTTCCTGAGCTGCCTCTTGCAGATAATAATGTCGGGCATCGCTATCTTGCACACGCACTATCAACCTGTTATGACTCCAGCTTAATTTGCTACACAGTGTGTAGCAGATTTCCTTGTCCAGTCATTGTATATTTCTCCAATACTTCATAAGCACATCACCTTTTTAAGTTGGTGTTGCACCCCCTTTTTTAGGTGGGTGTCGTACCACCTTTTTAACGCAAATTTTGGCCGCAACGCGGCCCTGTCTATCTTTCCCATCACGTATATACTCTAAAAACCGCGCGTAAATAGTGTATAATTAGTAGAATGCAAAAACGAAGATTATTTGAATTTGCAAAAAAAAAAATATTATTTCTATATATCGTGATTGTGCTTTCTGACTTTCATCTTCCAGTTCCATTTCCCTAAGCGCTTAGGCAAAATCCTCATAGTGAGCATGCTCCGCAACGAACACCTCTCCATCCTCTCTTCCCTCAAATCCTACCGCAAACGCTATAAGCCTCGTAGAATGAAATCATTATCAACCATCTAAACAAAACCATGCGTTCCAGTTCCAGTTGTTCCAATTAAAAAATGGTGTACCAAAACCCCTTCTTGTAATATATAACTAATTAATAATTAATATTATATATAAGAATAAAGGGAACTGATACCCCTCAAAAAACAACTGGAACAACTGGAACTGGAACGGAAAAGACATAAATTAACAATCACTTTTTACCTAAAAAGCAATTATTCAATGAAATACGACATCACCAAACCCAATGCACCCATGATGCCATCCCTCGGAAGCGTGACAAATAGAATCCAAATCCTCCTCTAAAAGGCCATAAAATACCCTCCGCACCCCTCCTTCCAGCACCTTTCACTCTCCTCAGCACTCACCTTCGCACTCTCGAAACTCACCCCTAATCCCTCATTCCTGAGCCTCTTTTGTGCCAATCAGACCACTCTCCCCGCCGAAATTAAAGTGTCCCCATCCTAAACCTTGACCCATTATCACTCTTAACTCTTAACTCTTATCCCACTGTACCTCCCCTCGTCCACCAAGCCCTCTCCATCGCCGAGTAGGTGGACCACACTATTCTCAAATCCAAAGGTCGCAAAGGCCTCGTAGGGAAAATAGCGAATAATTAAAACAACTCATCAAAACCAAATCCGACAGTCCGACAGTCC
>ODAI013380580.1_pt1 | contig 12515 bp, 9 predicted proteins | sample 1539321 | NCBI WGS metagenome assembly ODAI01 (sample SAMN02144231, study PRJEB22623) | gut metagenome | biome: sheep rumen | host: Ovis aries | place: New Zealand
CGCAGAAAAGTGCAGGCCGATTTGGCTGTTTCGTTGGAAATGCTTAACTTTGCAACAACAAAGAAAGGAAACGAAAATGAACAAGAACAGAAAATGGATATGGCTGACAGCCCTTGTGCTTGTGGCGGTGCTGACTGTCGTGCTGGTCTATGGCATCAGAACCGAACAGAATTTCCTGAGCCTGCTGGCAGGCATTGTCATTCCGATAGTTCTGGGATGGATGATTCCGAAATGGAAGGACGCCGAGGAGACTTTAGCCAGGGAGAAAGTCCAGCCACAACAGACCGTGGACAACCTCATTGCGCGCTACGGCGAACCGAGTAACGTCATCCTGCTGAATGCCGCCAAGGGCAACGACCCTGAAGGTGTCGTGCTGGTTTATGACGACCGTAACCTGCTGATTGTCAACGGCAAGGAGTTGAAGAAGAACGAAATCGCAGACGTGACCTTCAACAATGCCGCCATTGCCTATACGCCGAACGACTATCAAGTTCTGCTGACGTTGCGCGACAAGAAACAGCCCTTGATTCATCTTTATGTGGGATACGACCTTGAGCTGGCCCGCGACATTACAGAAGAAATCAGAAATTGCCTGAACAAACAGAAATGAAACCGACCGACTATATTTTTGAGACCGAAATGGAGGTGCGCGACTATGAGTGCGATATCGAGGGCATCGTGAACAATGCCAACTACCTGCACTATGCCGAGCACACGCGCCACCTGTTCCTGCGCAGCCTCGGCGTGAGTTTTGCAAAACTGCACGAACAGGGCACGGACGCCGTAGTGGCCCGCATGCAGCTGAAATTCAAGACACCGCTGCGCTGCGACGACGTCTTCGTTTCGAAACTCTCGCTGACGAAGGAGGGCATCAAGTATGTGTTCCATCAGGACATCTTCCGCAAAGCCGACGGTCGGCAGTGCTTCCACGGCGACATCGAGCTGGTGTGCCTCTTGAACGGACGCCTGAGTGCCTCGCCCGACTACGATGCGGCGTTTGCACGGTTCGTGGAATAAGGCAGGCCATCCATTTCTAACTGTCATACTTAAAATCAACAACTTACTGAGGGTGTGTTCAAAAAAATGAGGACACACCCTCGTCTTTCCATGCATGCTGGACAATGATGAAGAAAAACTCCAACAATGCAGGAGAAGGTTCCCGCATTGCTGGAGATGAACAATGAGCGCAGCTTAACGACTTGGGTTGTCAGAATTTCACCACTTTTCGCTTGCCGCGGTAGTCGATGATTTGCTGTTTTCCGTCGGGCAAAACGACACGGAAAGTGAGTCGGCGGGGCATGCCCTCAAAGCTGCCCATGCGCTTACCGATGGTCAGCTGGCGACGGGCGTCATCCCATTGGAGATGGATGCGGCTGCAAAGACCTTTCCGGTAGTCGTTGCTCTCGCCGTCGTCGTCATAAAGCGTGAACGAGGCATCTGCGCCAGGATAGACGCGCAGCTCGATGGGCTCATCGATTTTCTCCTCAGCATACTGACGCGCAGGACCATAGGGAACAATTGAGCCACCTCGAACAAACACGGGAATGCGACTGGCATCAACCGCTGTCGTTACCTCGCGGCCACCCTCATAACGGTGACCTGAAGTCCAGTCGTACCATCCGCCTGCGTTCTGGGGCAGATAGGTGGTCCACTGGTTCACGTCCGGCTCGACGACAGGGCTCACGAGGAGGGCGTGTCCGAACATGTACTGATAGCGTTGCGAGAGTGCCTGCTCGTCGCGGGGGAAGTCGAACACGAGCGGACGCATGAGTGTGCTGCCGTCGAACGTGACTGCTGCAGCTTCGGAATAGATGTAAGGCAAGAGCCTGTAGCGCTCGTTCAGACATTTCGCAATAACCTGCTGGGGTTCAGCACCATAGTTCCAAGGTTCAGTATTGCTCATGTAGCCATGCACACGCATCAGTGGCAGATAGACCGACGCCTCGATCCATCGCAGCATGCGCTTGATGTAGGCTGGATTCTGGTATTGGTCAGACGGACGGAAGAAGCCGCCGGCGTCGTATGTCCACCAAGGAACACCGGCAGCCTGCAGCCCCAGTCCTGCGGAAATCTGGCGGCGGAGGGTTTCGAAGTCGTTGCCCACATCGCCCGACCATAATGCCGAGCCGTAGCGCTGAATGCCCGCAAAGCCGCTGCGCGTGAGGATCATCGGGCGCCGCTCGGGCTGAACCGACAGCAGTCCCTCACAAACGGTCTTGTTGACCATGAGCGGATAGACGTTGCGCAGCCATTCGCCGGCATAGCGTCCCGCCCCGACGCGTCGTCCCACAAGATCGTCATTCTCGGGTTCGGTGGCATCCTGCCACCAGGCATCGATTCCCAGCGGCACGAGCCGCTGACTGAAGTTGCGCCAATAGGCAGCGGCAGCATTGGGATTGAAGAAGTCAATCCAGTCGGTGCCAGGAATATAGAAGCCGTCGCGCTCCATCTGCCGGCCCACCTCTGAGTTCTTGTCGATTTTCGACCAGACGCTCAGCATGAGCCTCATGTGCTGGCGATGTAGGCTGTCGGTCATCAGGCGGGGCTGCGGATAGTGTTCTTCGTCGAACCGCATGGAGTTCCATCCGTGGCGTCCCCAATATTGCCAATCCTGCACCATGACATCCACAGGCAACTGCTCCTGCCGGAAACGGTTGGCAGTCTGGAGCAGTTCATCCTGCGAATGGAAACGTTCGCGACAATGGATGTAGCCCAGCGCCCATTTCGGCATGAGCGGTGCCACGCCCGTGAGCTGGCGATAGGCAGCAATGATTTCATCAGGAGTCCCGACGAAAACCGTGTAATCGACCATTTGTGCAACAGGTGAGCGGAAAGTGGTAAGGCCATCCACCCGATGGAACCCCACCGACGGACGGTCGTTGCTGGTCAGCTCAGCCTGCAGAACGTGCTGTCCGGCAGTGAGATGCACCATCTGGGAAGCCGTTGGCGGCAGCCAGACGTTACTCATGTCAATGATGGTTTTTCCGTCGACGGCCAGATGATGGCGGCGGGCCATGCTCTGTCCGACGTCGAGCAGAAGGGCATAGTCGCCCTCCTCAGCAATGTCGACGGTGCCTACAAAATTGTTCTGCTCGCGCACGTCCTTGCGATTGCCTGAGGTTGAGGTGGCATCGACTACGAAGCTTTTCCCGCTGCCCGCTGCCTTCTCGAGAGAAACCGTCAGCTCACAGGGATTGAACTCGGTCATGCCCATGTTATTCCACAACACGCCATAGCCTTGATTCGAAATGAGTAGCGGCACACTGATTTGCGTATTCACCTGAGTGAGGCGGCGCGACAGGCCATTCACATTGGTGAAACCATCCTGAAACTGGCCAAGTCCGTATTGCCATTCGGCGCCTCTGCCATCAGCCGCGGCAAACGTCAGCTGGGCCTGCTGCGTGTTCTCTCCAGCCACGACAGCCGGAGTGAGCTCGTGATGCAGGGCCTTGAAAACCGGCATTCCTGCTGCATCCTTCACGCAGAGGGTCTTTCCATCAGCATCAACGTCAACGGCGATGGTGCGTTTTGTGCCAACATTCTGCTGAACATAGACCAACTCGGGCAACGAAATTGTCTCGGGAGATTCAAAATACTGAATGCGCACGGCATGTGGAGTGAGTGCCGTCACGCGCAGTGTTCCTTTACCAAAAGGCCGTTCGTAGGCATAGGCCGACGTCAGCAGCAAGCCGAACAGCAAAAGCAGAAATAGTCTTTTTAGGTTTTTCATATTGTTTGTTTCTTTAGAATAATCCATTGCATCAGTCCACGCAACGCCAGATAGACAATCAGGGCAAGCCACAACGCATGGTTGTGCCACTGCGGAAACAGCATGAAGAACAAGCCGAAGAAGGCCGCCGTGGCTACGGCACACGAAACGAGCATGCCACGAGTGAGGAGCATGCCAATGAAGACGCCATCATAGACAAAGGCCGCCATGCCCGAAATGGGAATCAGCAATGCCCAGGGCAGATAAGCCATTGCTGCATCAACGACGTGGCCCTCATCGGAGAGCAAGGAAAGAAAGGCTCGTCCACCAAGGGCGTAGACGGCCGTGAACAGAACGACCATGAGCCAGCCCCATCGGAAGAGGTGGCGAATGACCATCCCCTTGTCCATTTCCTGCGATGCGGTCTTGCCGCAGAGGGCCTCGCCTGCATTGGCAAATCCATCCATGACGTAGGAAAAAAGCGTGAAGAACGTCAACAGTAGTGTGTTCACCGACAAGAGCAAATCGCCCTGTCGCGCTCCGGCAGAGGTGAAGAACAGGTTGACGGCAACCAGGCAAACCGTTCGAAGGAAAATGTCACGGTTGACTTGGAAGAAGGAGAAACCTCCCCCGGCCCCTCCGAAGGAGGGGAGGTCCTGCCGGCTACCGGCTTTCTTGTCGGAGGATGTTTGTTTGTCGGAGGATGTTTGTTTGTCGGAGGATGTTTGCTTGTTGAAAGATATTTGTTTGTCGGAAGATGTTTGCTTGTCAGAGGATGTTTGCTTGTCGGAGGATGTTTGCTTGATGATGGATGTTTGGTTGTTGAGGGATTTCACCCCGCGAGGCCCTCCCCTCCTTCGGAGGGGTCGGGGGAGGTTGCGGGGGAGTTTTCCCCACGCCATCAATGCTCCACTCCACTGCGCAATGAGTGTGCCGAGGGCGACACCTTCTATTTTCATGCCAAAGACGAAGACAAAGAGCAGCGAGAGAAGGATGTTGATGAGATTCTGGGAAATGGAGACAATCATGGGGGTGCGCGTGTCCTTCATTCCGATGAACCAGCCCGACATCACGTAGAGGCCGAGAACAGCAGGCGCTCCCCAAATACATATATTGAAATAGACGCGCACGTAGGCGGCCACTCCCTCAGAAGGCCCCATGAGCCATAGCGACAGCCAACGCAGCGGCACTTGCAGAACGAGGAAGCAAAGGGCAATCAGAAAAGCAAGGCGAAGGAAGCGGGAAAGAACCTCCCCCACGAGGGTCGTATTCGCCGTCATGCCAGTAGTTCCCATGCGCAGGAAACCCATGAGCCAGTACATGACATTGAAAATCATGGAACCCACCGCAATGGCGCCAATCATGGTCTCGTTGCCAATATGGCCCACAATGGCCAAATCGACAAGCCCCAACAACGGTACTGTGACATTGGTCGCGATCGACGGCAATGCCAGCCGCAAAATCTCACGATTGTACGAATTCATGTTCAAGATTCGTCGCCAGCCGGCACGACGGGCTGTGGTTCTGCATCTGCCTCCTGTGGTGGTTCTTCTTCATTTTCGCGCGTCACGTAGCGCTGATAGTAGGCAATGAGAAGCGTGGTGAGCGGCAGGGCAACAATCAGTCCGATGAAGCCCAGCAAGGCACCCCAGACAGAAAGCGACAGCAGGAGGATGGCAGGGTTCAGGCCCATGGCATGCCCCATGATCTTTGGCGTGACAACCATGTCGATGATGATTTGCACTATGATGAACACAGCCACTGCCGAGATGAGAATGATCCAGAAATTCTGGCCTGTGTCGGCAGCCTTCAGAAGGGCCAGCAGCGCAGTGGGAATGAGGGCAAAGGTGTGCAGATAGGGCACGAGGTCCATGATGCCGATCAGGATGCCGAGGCCTATGGCCATGGGGAAATCGATGATCGTGAACCCAATGCAGAAGAGTATGCCCATTGTAAGTGCCACGAGGCCCTGCCCGCGAATGTAGTTATTGAGTGCGCGTTCGACGTCGCTCATCAGTTCACGCCAGAAGGGACGCGACTTCTTGGGGAAAATCTTGATCCAGTTGGACGTGAGATACTCGTAGTCCATCAGGATGAAGAACATGTAGAGCAGCGTGATAAGTGAGGCTGCAATGCTGATGACGATGCTGGCCGTATGGCCCAGGAAGCTGAACACCTGGGGCATGGCCTGCCGAAGTCCGTCGGTGAAGTCCTTGCTGCGGAAGAATTGGTCGATGGCTTCCTTGTTGCCGCGCATCCATTCCTGAATGGCTCCAGGAATGCTGTCGATTTTGGCAGAGGTTTCAATGTATCGGGTGACCAGCGTTCCCAGCTTCTGAAATTGCTCTATCATGGGAGGGATGATCAGCCAAACCACGACACCAATCACGGCAACCACGGCAATGAACGTGACAATGATGCTCAATGCCCTCGTGGGGACATGCAGCCGACGCTGCACGAACAAGACGGCAGGATAGAGCAAATAGGCCAGCAGCCATCCCACAAAGAACGGCAAAAGCACACTACTCAGATAGTTTACAGCTGCCAGCACTCCCAAAACAAGTAGGGTTATGCCGGCCCAACGAATGAACTTGTCGAATGTGATTTTTTCCTGCATCGGTCAATGGCGCTCTGCGCGCAAGCAATAGGGATTCGAAGAACTTGAAATAACTGAAATGGCGGCGAAATCTAGCTGGTAGAAAGTCTAGAACATCTAGAAAAACTAGAGAACCTAGAGAATCTAGAGCTTCCAGGAAGCCTAGAGCAACCTCAGGAAAGCTATGGCTTCTCCTGCTCGATGGCCTTCTGATAGCAGTCGCGGCAAAGCGGCTCGTACTCCATCTTCTCGCCCAGCAGCACCTGCTTGTCATTATGGACAAGGCGATGGCTGAGATAGGCCAGACTGCCGCAACGCACACAAATGGCATGCACCTTTGTCACGTCGTCGGCAATGGCACACAGGCCAGGCATCGGACCGAAGGGAACACCACGGAAGTCCATGTCGAGTCCCGCCACAATCACGCGAACGCCCCTGTTGGCAAGCTGGTTGCAGACATCAATGAGCCCCATGTCAAGGAACTGGGCCTCATCGATGCCGACAACCTCAATATCAGACGTTAGAAGGAGAATACTCGACGACGTCTCCACGGGTGTCGAGGGAATGGCGTTTTGGTCGTGGCTCACCACGTCGTTGTCAGAATACCGCGTGTCGATGGCCGGCTTGAAGATTTCCACCTTCTGCTTGGCAAACTTTGCACGCTTCATTCTGCGGATGAGTTCCTCGGTCTTGCCCGAGAACATCGACCCGCACACCACCTCAATTCTTCCTGGACGATGGGCTTCGCCTTCTATCTGATGTTTCATTTCTTGATAATCTTTGTACTATGGTTTGCATTCGTCCGCACGACATAGATGCCTGCGGGCAGCGAACTGATGTCGATTGTGGCCTGGCCATTCACCAGCGTGGCAGCCTTCAGGGCCTGACCATTGCTGCTGAAGACGATTGCCTCAGTGGCGCTGTCGTCGCGTACGCCAAAGCTTGTCTGCACCAGCGACGGATAAGCGACAACGGTCTTGGAAGTCTTTGTCTGTGCGAAGTCGGTAATCTGAATGCCGTTCAGGCCCGACTTGCCAATGGCAATCCATCCCAGACGCTCTTCCATCGGTGCGCGGGCACTGACGGTTGTGCTGGCCGAAGGAGCACTGGCGTCGAGCTGCAGGCGGACAGAAGTGCCGGTGTTGCCGGGCTCGCCCGTCTTTGTGCGCAGGAAGCCGGCAACGTCGCGGTTGCGGGTCTGCAACTGAACAAGCACCTTCGGGCTCTCCAGTTCCTCGCCATATTCAACCAAATCGTCAAGAACAGAAGAACTGGTGAAGCTATGGGTAGTGTCATTGACCACGACAATTGTTCCATCAGCAAGTGCTGCCCTACCCTTTTCAATGGCAAACAGCGCCAACTTCGACTTGATGTTCTTTGTTCCCGTGACGCCTTCAAGGGCAGCCTGGCGCTCAACGGCAATGCGGCAGCCTGTAGGCGTGACGTCGAAGACGCGCCACATGAGCGGATAGAGCGACGAGATGTAGACTGGCGTTGCCATTACAACAGGTGCCTCGCTGAAGGTCTGCTCGAAGGTATAGGTGAGCGTGTCGGGCATGTTCTGTTCTGGCAGCAGTGCAGCCTCATAGGGCAGTTCGCCCAGAGAGCCTGTTCCCTGCTTCGAAATGATGAACGAGGTGTAGTCAGGATAGCGGGCACCACGGTAGAAATCGGAGTTCGCGAACTTTTCGGGCAGAGCCAGCACGTTGGTAATCATCGAGCCGAAGATGCCGTTGCGCTGGTTGCTCGAGCGCACGCGCTCAATCAATCCGGCACGCGAGTTGTTGTTGCTCACGCTGCCGAACACCACGACGGGCTCCTCAGTGAAGTCCTCGGGGAAGAAGCAGTAGCTGTCGCTCGTCGTCAGGGTCGAGATGGTTCCTGCGTGGATGTCGGTGTCGGCAATGGTTTCGGCCATCGACATGATGTTGTACCCCTCGTTGGAATAGCGGGTCTTGCCGTCATAACCAATGGTGCGCACGCGATAAGTGAAGTTGCCCACCTCATTCGTCTCGTAGGAGTAGCTCCAGGTGGTACGGCTCTTGAATCTCTGAATGTCCATCTCGGTGAGGGTTTCCCAATCGCCGTCGTCCTTCCTCACCTCAACAAATGCAGAGTCGATGAGCTCGGGGGTGTTCTCTGTCCAAGAAATCGAACAGAGCATCTGACTGGCTGTGTAGGTCACCGACAGCTTGCCGGGCGTTCCCACGCTCGGGGCACGGGGCACATACTCGTTCTTGGCCACATAGCCCGCACCGGTGTTCATCTCGGCGAAATATTCGCCCAGCGGCGACAGCTTTCCGTTATAGGTCAGGCGCGAATAGTTGGCTTCGCTGTTCCAGTAGCAGTAGCGCTCAACATAGTCCCACGAGTTCAGTCGGTCAAGGATGCGGCCCATCACCGTGCGGTTCTGCTGCAGAGCCTCGTTCACGTTGTTCTTGTAGGCAAACACGCCATCTTTGTTCCACGAAGCCCCCCAGACAAATTCTGAAATCCAGATTGGGCGACGGTATTCGTTGAAACGGCTCTTCAGGTTGTTGAACGAGCCCTCGGGCCAGTAGCAGTGCATGTCGGCCACATCACAACGCCAACCGCGCTTGTCAATGGAGTCCAGGAACTGCTTCATGAAGTTGGGGCTGCCGTCCCACGACGAGGGAGAAAGTAGTCGCATGCCCGTGCGCATCAGCTCTGGCCAGACAGCCAGAATCTCGTCAATCGTGTTTGGATTTGGGTCGGACGAGTTCAGCGGCTCGTTGTTGGTCTTCAGGTGGCAGCAATAGTCAGCACCGCCCAGTTCTGGTGCTGCTGGCCAGTTCTCATAGATGTGATGCACCACGCACTCGGCATTTGGCAACATGTTGTTTCCCATGCCCCAGCCATAAGTCCAGGTTGCATTGTAAGTGTTGTAGAGCACGTCAGAACGCGTGTCGGCAACACCCTTCTTGCTGGTGTTTTGCCACTTGAAGAGGCGGTAGGAGGCAATGCGGCCGTTCAGGATGGCAGGCAGCTCGGCAAACTCCAGGTCCTCGGTGTCGGCAATGAAGCAACGGCTGTAGCCCCTGCCCAGTTCTCCAATGGCGAAGGTCACCATGTAACCACGCTTCAGCTTGAAGCTCTTGATGCGGTTCTTCAGCTGTGCGTCGCTGAGGTTCTGCATGTAGCCGCCCGAGTTTCCGAAGTTGAAGTTGTTGGCCGACTCTCCCTGGAAGTTCGGTTCGGAGTAGACGGTGAGTGCCCCGGCTGTTCCGTAAGGCAGAATCAGTGCACCCTGATTGTAGATGCGAATCTGGCAGTTCTGATTGTTGCGGGCTGCCTCGCCATTGATCTTGATGAAAGCCAGGTAGGAAATGGCCTTTCGCGGTTTCACCTCGTCGAGGAACACTACTGCATGTTCGGTGTTCACAATGTCGATGCTTCCCGTTGTTGCGAACGGTTCACTCGACGTAATGTGAAAGTCCACGTCGTCAGTCAAAGTCATGGGTTCCGTGACTTGTCCCACCGTCCGTTTTGTGTTGGCAGCAGATGCCATGAGCACCAGCCCAAGAAGCATCTGGAGAAGTAAAAATCTTTTCATTTCTGTCAGTATTGCTAAGTTATGGTTGAGTAATTTGCGACAAATTTACTATTTTTTTCTGAATCAGAGAAAAAAACTTCTTCTTTTTTGCAAACAAACGCCATATTTACTCATTACGGCAGCAATGCCGACACACACTTTCTTCTTCTATTTCCACCTTAATAATACGAGTTCGACGTAAGACTGATGAAACCTGTCTGCAATTGATTAGAAGACCCAACAAGAGGCCAAAAGCAAACCTCCAGAAGACTAAAAGCTATACTCCGGGTGTCTCAAAGCAATCCTCTTGGACTCTCAAAGCAATACTTTTGGGCTCTCAAAGCAATACTCTTGGACTCTCAAAGCAATACTCTTGGGCTCTCAGAGCAAAGCTTTATCTCTAGGTGTTTTTAAAGGTGCTGTCCTCATTCCCGAGGTTCCGTCGCCTACCCGGAGGTCGAGCGACTGAGCGGAGACCGCGTGCGGTCTTACACCGCAATATTGTGCCATCTTCTATATCATTGCCTAAAAAAATACCAAAAACACGTTGAATTATATCTATAAAACTCTTGGCTATTTAAAAAATAAAGCTTATCTTTGCACGAAAGCTATCAACGAAGACCATCATTTCATATGGAAACATTCTATCACGGCACATCAGTGCTTTTCAAGCAGTTCGACATCGCCCATGCCCTCGAAGGCGACGGCAAGGCAAAGTTTGGTTTTGGCGTTTATGTCACAGAAGCATACACCTCTGCAGCACATTATGCCTACAACAAAAAGCGTCCTGAAAATAAGAACTACTATGTCTACACCCTCGAGATTCCCGACATGACGCCCTGTAACCACCTGTTCTCTGTGCGCCCTGTTCATCCGTCAATCATCGAGCGCACGGAGAAAGCTCTTGGCGAGCAGATTCCTGACGAGGCCCGGCAAGTAGGCAAGTTCTTCCGCAAGTACGTCGGCAACCGTCTCACAGGGAAAGAAGAAACGGTGAAAAAACTCATTGGCAGTGCTGACCTCGATGCAGAGAAAGCTGCGTCCAAGTTCTTCAGCGAGATTGGCCTGGAGTACTTCGCTTGGCCACAAGCCCAGACAAAGCCCGACGGACTGACCAACCGCGTCGTCCTCAACATCGGCAAGATTCGCATTGTGCGCATCGACAAGGTCGAGCTCGACCCCAAGAAGTTCCAGCTCGTCGAAGGCTCTGAGAAAGAGATCCCACTCGACAGTTTCTAATCCGTCACCCCCTCATGAGTTTCTATCGCATAGCCGATTTCATTCGCGAGAACTACCCCGAATACTGGGGCCTGCAATCTTATCCTGCCGACCAGTGCGTCAGAATTCATAAGATTGACGAGGAATGGGGCATCTTCAGCAACTTTGGGCACACCCCCATCGTTTTCGCTGGTGTCGCTTTCGATACCTGCGAACGCCTTTTCCAGTTGATGAAATTCAAGGACGAGGAGGCCGTGAAGGCCATTTATTATAAGAAAGGTAATCCCAAGATGACAGCGAAGCACTTTGAAAAAACGCATCGCCGAGCTGACTGGGGCCAAATGATTGTCGATGCCATGAAGTTCTGCCTCACGCAGAAGTACCAGCAGAGCGAGGAGTTTCGTCAAGAACTCGAACGCTCGAAAGGCAAAGTCATCGTCGAGGACCAAACCTCCTTTTCGAAGAAGAACCCTGATGCCTGGGGCGTAAAGCTTCAAGGCGACCACTACGTCGGTCCCAACCTCCTTGGCCGCCTCCTCATGGAACTCCGCGACAACGGCAAGTTGGACTATGTGCTCCCCCCTGATGCCTTCGCGTTCATTCGCTGTCTATCTCTTTCCGCACCTCTCTCTTAACTTTGGCACGCACTAATCCGCTCACTCTTCGATGTCCACCATTGGGTATGCTGTGTCCCCCAAACGAAGTGGATTCCTGGAGCCATTGCACATCGGCACTATAATGTGTGGTAATGTAGCGTGAAGGATATATGAAAAACATCAGAAATTATACATATAATTAATTGGATGCATCGAAAATTTTTCTTATAATTGTAATCCAAGAACTCATGAAAACAGCAAGACACAACGATTGACGAATCCGTTATGAACCGAAAGAAATCCTCAAAACCCCTGATGAGCGAGCTGCTGCGTGACACTCGCAAGTATCTTGAACAAGCCGAGCAGACCGACGTGGAACCGCTGCGCCAGTTCCTCCTCAATGACCCCGAACGGCCGCTCGTCGCCATGGGTCATGGCGGCTCACTCCCCTCTGCCGCCTTCGCAGCCCTCCTCTATGGAACCAACTGCGCTCTGGGCCGCGTCCTGACTCCCTACCAAGCCAACTCCCTGTCCGACGACACCCTTCGCAACTCGAAACTGCTCCTCATCAGCAAGTCGCTGAAGAACCAGGACGCCGTCTTCATCGCCGACCGCATGGCTCGCGTGAATCCCAACCACAGCTGCGCCGTCACCATGAGGCATGGAGAGAACGACGCCATGAAGCGCTTCCGCAAAGCCTGTCCCGCTGGACTTGTCAACTGCGAGTTCGACTTTCCCGAAGGATTCATCAGCGTCAACGCCACCTTCGCTTACTTCTCCTTATTATATAAGGCCTTCACGGGCGAAGTCGGTGTCGCCCGTGAGATCGGAAGAGCACACGTC
>ODAI010079715.1_pt1 | contig 12514 bp, 5 predicted proteins | sample 1539321 | NCBI WGS metagenome assembly ODAI01 (sample SAMN02144231, study PRJEB22623) | gut metagenome | biome: sheep rumen | host: Ovis aries | place: New Zealand
ATTGCCTCAGGTTGCTGAAAACATCGCTAAGCCGATGTCTACTATCAAAGATGTTAAGATCTATGGTACTACTGGTGGTGAGGTGTCTGGCATCTCTGCTAATGTGCCTTCGGTTATGAAGCAGACCTTCGATGTGGTGAAGGATGTTACTGGTGTTGATATGGCCGATATCATGAAGTCTAACGCTATCCAGGCTAAGACCGACCGCAACATCAATGTTACTGGCGACGACGACATCAATGTGGGTGCTGTTGTTAAGTAAATGAACTTGTTGTATTTGTTTACAACATTTTTATAAACCAAGGGGGAGAGTCGACGGACAGACTTTCCCCCTTTTTATGCTATGATGCGTAAACTTCCTTATGCTTGTGAACAGATTTCCTGCCGGTCTCAGCCATGATACCCCTGGTCGTTCAAAACTTTAAAGACCCCTTTAAATAGGGAGAACATGGTTGCTCCTAAGCTTATCAATGCCACTATGGCGTATAATATTAGGGGAATTATTACAATGGCGACAGATTCTACCGCTTTCTCCTTCTTTTCTTTCTTTGATAGTAAAAAGAAGGATATTCCACCTGCAAGTGACAGAATAACCATTTTTATGAAGGTACTCATTAATGGCTGGTAGTATGCATATTGTGCAATATAAGCGCCGACAACGACAAGTGTCGCTGCCAGTACAATAAAAAACAAAGCCCGATTTTTAATCATTCGCAAACATTTGTTTTGTTAATCGTCTACTCCTTGTATAACAAGTCGGCTTTTAAAACGAAAAGAGGGTCTTCCGTTCTGGTGTGCCCTCTTTAAACCATTATGCATTAACTTTTTAGTAGGTCAGTATCTCCAATCCGTGTTCCGTCATCACAAAGGTGTGTTCCCATTGTGCGCTTGGCTTCATGTCTTGCGTGTAGATGGTCCATTTGTTCGAGCGGTCGATGAACACTTTCCGGCTGCCCATGTTGATCATCGGTTCAATGGTGAAAACCATGCCGGGTACTAACAACATACCCGTGCCCTTCTTGCCAAAGTGGAGCACTTCGGGAACTTCGTGAAACTTTAGGCCTACACCGTGCCCGCAAAGTTCCTGCACTACCGAGTAGCCGTTGCGTTCGGCGTGTTGCTGTATGGCGGCACCTATGTCGCCGACAAATCCGAAAGGTTGTGCGGCGTTTGCGCCAATCTCAAGGCATTCTTTGGTCACTTTCACCAGTTTTTTCACCTCTTTGCTGGCTTCTCCGATAATGAACATGCGCGAGGCGTCGCTATAGTAGCCGTCGAGTATGGTCGAAACGTCTACATTTATGATGTCCCCCTCTTTCAGTTTCACGTTCGGGTTGGGTATGCCGTGGCATACTTGTGCGTTGATGGAGGTGCAGACGCTCTTCGGAAATCCTTGGTAGTTGAGGGGGGCTGGCGTGGCGCCATGTGCCAGCGTGTAGTTGTAGACCAGCTGGTCAATGTCTTCGGTCGTCATCCCGGCCTCGATGTGTTTGGCCACTTCGTCAAGGACTCCTGTGTTTACCACTCCGCTACGGCGTATTCCCTCAATCTGTTCTTGGTTGAGGAGGAGGCGTCTCGGTGGAACAAGGCAGCCTCTTTTTTCATACTGCAGTATTTTTTCCTCCAATTCGGTCGGTGCCTGTCCGTTGGCAGGCTCCCATTCCAGTTTACCCATGTCTTGCTGTTCTTTTTGTTTTGTCTGGTCTTTCCAAACGCTTACCAACTGAGTACTTCCAACCCCTTCTCTGTCATCAGGAAGGTGTGCTCCCATTGTGCGCTAGGCAGTTCGTCTTCGGTGACAACGGTCCAGTCGTCGTCTTCGTCGATGAAGACTTCTTTCACGCCCATGTTGATCATGGGCTCAATGGTGAACACCATGCCGGGTACCAGCAGCATGCCCGTGTGCTTGCGGCCGTAGTGAACCACTTCTGGATCGTCGTGGAATTTCAGTCCCACACCGTGTCCGCAGAATTCTTCTACCACCGAGTAGCCGTTCTTATGGGCGTGGTTGGCAATGGCATTGCCGATGTCGCCCACAAATCCGTAGGGCTGAGCGGCGGCAGCGCCTATCTCGAGGCACTCTTTAGCCACCTTCACCAACCGTTCCTTTTCGGGAGTGGTTTTGCCGATGATGAACATGCGTGAGGCATCGCTGTAGTAACCGTCAAGTATGGTCGATACGTCAACGTTCACAATGTCGCCTTCCTGCAATATCTCGTCGGGGTTTGGTATGCCGTGGCAGACCACCTCGTTCACCGAGGTGCATACGCTTTTAGGGTAGCCCTCGTAGTTGAGGTCGGCAGGTATGGCTCCGTGGTCGGTGGTGTATTTATATACAATCTGGTCTATTTCCTCCGTACTCATTCCGGCTTTGATGTGCTTGGCAACCTCGTCGAGCACACCCGTGTTGACAGCGCTACTTCGGCGGATGCCTTCTATCTGTTCGTCATTGAGTATAAGTCGGCGTTTGGGTACCAGGCAGCCACTGTTTTGGTAGTGGAGTATTTTTTTATCCATCTCGGTCGGCTGTTGGCCGGTAGGAACAATCCAGTTCCTTATTATTTTCGTCTTCATTGTCTCTTTTTTCTTGTTTCCTGCGTTTTTGTCCGCCTGTTTCTGTATTTGTTACAAATATCGGCATTTATTGCGGCTTTATGAAGTCCTTTGTCTTATTTCTTTGTTTTCCGGCCCTTATTTAGAATGCTGTTTCGTGTGGCGTGGGCCGATTTTGGAACCTCTTTTTCGTTTTCTGCTTATAAATTTGTAACTTTACAAGTTAAATGTTTTAGATTGTTCTGTTATGTACGAATATATCAGTGGTAAAATAAGTGAACTGACTCCTACTTATGCGGTTGTCGAGGCCAATTCGGTGGGGTATATGGTTCACATTACACTCAATTCCTATTCGGCACTCGAGGGGAAGGCTGAGGCCAAACTCTTCATCGAGGAAATCATCCGTGAAGATGCCTTTATCCTTTATGGCTTTTCCGATGTGTCTGAAAGGGTCTTGTTCCGCCAACTGATGTCTGTTTCGGGGGTGGGTGCCAATACGGCTTCTGTTATCCTTTCGTCTTTCTCGGTGCCCGAGCTTCAGCAGGTCATTGCCAATGGCGACGTGAATGCCATTAAGAAGGTGAAGGGTATTGGCTTGAAGACGGCACAGCGCCTCATCATCGACTTGAAGGACAAAGTGGTTCCTTCGGCTGCGGGGGGGACCATTCCGTTTGCCAATCCGCGCAACGAAGACCGCAGCGAGGCTATTGCGGCCCTCTCTATGCTGGGCTACACGGCGGCCGACGCTGCCGCTCTGGTCGACAAGGTACTGGCGGCGCAACCCGACCTCCCGCTCAACAAACTGGTCAAGGAGGCCCTCAGGTTGAACAAGTAGGGCATTCCCTCTTGTCGCGATATACTAAAAACATATTCACTTTCGTTTATTATTCGTGGTGTTGTTGCTTTTGCCTGCCACGCTAATTATACACAAGTTTTGAAATCTAACTTTAAAAAATATCTCTCGCCATTCGCTGCTGTTGCTGCTATTGCAATTTCAGCCACTACGGTGCTTGCTCAACCCGAAGCCGACAGCCAGGCGCTGCCGTCTCCGCTTCCTGCTCCCGTTCCTGTTTCGGATGCCGAGAAATCTTCTACCGATGTCGCCGCTTCCGATACTGGCAGACTCATCTATCCGTTGGCTAAACCGGAAATTGTTACGTACGAAGACTTGCAACAGAAGTCGCCGGCCGACTTGAGAGACCCGTCGAATGTCAGACACGAGGTCGACTACGATCCCGAAAATGGTTACTACATCTATCGCACTAAGGTGGGCGATATGGATATCGCTACTCCGTTTGTGCTCGATGCGGGCGAATATAGCGAGCAGTCGCTCCAAGAGTCGATGAACGCCTATTGGAACGAGAAAAATGCCGCTAACACCGATAAGGGCAACAAGTACTCGCTTGAAGATTTGCGTGTCGACATCGGTCCTACGGGCGATAAAATCTTCGGTGAGGGTGGTGTCTCTTTGAAGACGCAGGGTTCGGTCGACCTCACTTTCGGCTTGAAACATACGCGCCGAGACAATCCGACCATTGCCGAGCGTAACCGTAAGTCGACTATTTTCGATTTCGATACTAAAATCCAGCTCAATGCGACCGGTAAGGTCGGCGACCGCTTGAAGTTCAACATGAACTACAACACCGAGGCCACCTTCGATTTCGACCAGTCGCTGATCAACCTCTCTTACGAGGGTAAGGAAGATAATATTATTAAGAAGGTGGAGGCCGGTAACGTGACCCTTCCGCTTTCTACACAACTGATTACGGGTGCGAACGCCTTGTTTGGCGTGCGTACCGATATGCAGTTCGGCAAACTGCGTGTTTCTGCCCTCGCGGCCCAACAGCAGTCTGAGCGTAAGACAATTTCCACCAAGGGTGGCGCTCAAACGACCGATTTCGAGATTCATGCGGCCGACTACGAGGCCAACAGGCACTTCTTCCTCTCGCAGTTCTTCTACGACAACTACGACGAATGGATGTCGAAGGCGCCTACCAACGCTTCTGGCGTGGTCATCAACAAGGTCGAGGTCTGGGTTACCAGCACCTCTTCTTCTGCAGAAAAAACCACCCGTAACGTAATCGCCTTCACTGAATTGGGCGAACCTGAGTCGAACTCCGCTAAAATTAATCCGTACAACTCGGTCAACGACCTCTATTCTACGTTGAACACGGGCGAAAATGTGGGCATCCGTAACTATGGCTCCAGCCAGTTGGAACAGTTGCAGTACAACGGCAAGTACCTTGAAAACGGTGTCGACTACGAGGTGGTGAACAGTGCCAGAATGTTGGGTCCCGACGAGTTCAAGTTCAACCCTTACCTGGGTACTATCTCGCTGCGTAGCACGCTTAACCCGAGCGATGTCTGTGCGGTGGCGTTCCAGTATACCTACAAGGGTAAGTCCTACAAGGTGGGTGAGTTGTCGACCGACCGCGTGTCTTCCGACTCTACCAGCTCTACGCTTTTCGTGAAGTTGTTGAAGAGTACCAGCAACTCGCCTAGCAACCCGCGTTTGTGGAAGCTGATGATGAAGAACGTCTACTCGTTGGCGGCTTACAATGTATCTCCTGAAAAGTTCAAACTCGACATCGAGTACTACTATTCGAACGACTCTATTTCCAGCTACCTGAAATACCTGCCTATCAGCAACATTAAGAAGACTCCGTTGATCAAGGTGTTGAACCTCGATCGGTTGAACTCTAAGCAGAAGGCGGTTTCCGATGGCTACTTCGACTTTGTTGACGGTTATACGATCGACGCTACCAATGGTCGTGTCTACCTGCCTTCGGTTGAGCCTTTCGGCGCGGGCCTCATCCGCAAAATCGACGACAAGGAACTGGCTAAACAGTACGCCTTTACCGAGTTGTACGAACTGACCCAGTCCGATGCGAAAGAGTATGCCGAGAAAGACAAGTTCCTCCTTACGGGTGAATACAGGTCTTCGTCGGGCTCGCAAATTCGCCTCGGTGCGACCAATGTGCCGCGTGGTTCGGTGAAGGTAACCGCTGGTGGACGTACGCTGGTCGAGAACGAAGGCTATACCGTCGACTACAACATGGGTGTTGTTACCATCCTCGACGAGGTGGCCCTTTCCAGCAATACGCCGATTAATGTTTCGCTCGAGAGCGAGTCGTTCTTCGATACCCAGCGCAAGTCGTTGCTCGGTACCACTTTGCAGTACGACTTCAACGAGCACTTCACGTTTGGTGGTACCATTATGCACCTCAACGAGAAGCCTTATACGCAGAAGGTGTCTTATGGCGAGGAACCTATCTCGAACACTATTTGGGGCTTGAATGCCGCATACAATACACCTAGCCAGTGGTTGACCGACATGGTCGACAAACTGCCGCTGATTAATGCCACTGTTCCTTCTACTATCGCTGTTTCGGGTGAGTTCGCGCAACTCATTCCTGGCCATGCGGCTGCTGTCGATGGCGAGGGTAACGGTGTTTCTTACATCGACGATTTCGAGGGCACGAAGTCCTCTATCAATATCTTGAGCCCGTTGGCTTGGTCTTTGGCTAGTACGCCTGTCGTTTCCGATGCGACTTATGTGGGCCACAAGTTCATTCGCGAGTCCGATGCGGTTTGGGGTAGCAAGTTGGTTAGCAACAAGGGGCATTTGGGCTATGGCATGAATCGTGCGCATTTCGCATGGTACCGTATCGACCAGGTGCTTAACAACAAGTCGAAAGATACTCCGAAGTCGTTGGCTAACGATAACGACGAGATGAGCAACAACTTGGTTCGTCTTGTTCATGAATACGAACTCTATCCGCTGAAGCAGAGGGTGTATGGCGAGTCTTCCATCTTGCCTACGTTGAACCTCTCGTTCTATCCGCAGGAGCGTGGTCCGTACAACTTCGATATTTCGGGTATGAACCCCGATGGTACGTTGGACGACCCTGAGTCTCGCTGGGGTGGTATCATGAGGAAGATTGAGAACTCAGACTTCAACAAGGCGAATGTGGCCTATATCGAATTCTGGATGATGGATCCGTTCGACGACTATACGCTCGCTACTAATCCGAATGTCAACCTCTCTTCCGGTAAGTTGGTCTTCAACTTGGGTGAGGTCTCTGAAGACATTTTGAAGGACGGACGTATCTCTTTCGAGAACGGTATGCCGACGACCGATATGGCAAACGTGGTCGATACCACCATCTGGGGGCGTGTACCGCGTATCCAGGCCATCACTTATGCGTTCGATAACAGCAACATCGAGCAGCAGGATGTCGGTCTTGATGGTTTGAGCACGTACGACGAGCACCAGTACGAAATCTACAAATTCTACCTCAACGAGATTAAGAAGAAACTGAACACTACGGCTCTCGCTAAGTTCGACGCCGATATCCACTCTCCGTTGAACGACCCTTCGGGCGATAACTTCAGCCACTTCCTGGGCGACCAGTATTCGTTGGGCAATGGAGCCGATATGGGTATTCTTTACCGTTATAAATATTATAATGGTATGGAGGGCAATTCTTCTTCTTCTTCTTCCAACTATTCGTCGAGCACCAATGCGCCTGATGTGGAAGACTTGAATGGCGACCATACGCTGAACGAGAAGGAACAGTATTTCGAGTATGTTGTCGACATCGACAAGAACATTCTCGAAAACGAGTCGCAGTGGGCATCGCACTATATTGCTAGCAAGGTGTCGACTAACCAGACGCTGAAGAACGGTAATTCTTATCCGGTTACCTGGTACCAGTTCAGAATTCCTATCGATGCCTACAACCGTAAGGAGGGCTCTATCTCTAACTTCCAGTCTATACGTTACATCCGTATGTATATGACCGGCTTCTCTACCGAAACCCACTTGCGTTTCGGTGCCATGAACCTGGTACGTACCGACTGGCGTGTATACTCTCAGAACAAGAACCTCTTCGAGGCTTCCTATAACGACGGCATCGACAGCAATGGCGGTACGGGTTCTATTTCCGTTTCGTCTGTCAATATCGAGAACGATGCCGACAAGTCGCCGGTTCCTTACGACCTGCCTCCGGGTGTTTCCCGTGTGATTGACCCTAGCCAGACCCAGGTGCGTGAAGAGAACGAGCAGTCTATGCTGATTTCGCTCGACAGCCTCGGTACCAAGCAGGCACGTGCCGTCTATAAGAAGACGTCGCTCGATATGCGCCGTTACGAGCGTCTGCGTATGTTCGTACACGCTGAAGACAAGGACGATGTGCTGAACCCTACTGGCAATAACCACTTGTTCTTGTTCCTGCGTATGGGTTCCGACCTTACCGAGAACTATTACGAGTACCAGATTCCGCTGACGATTACCCCTCGTGGCAGTCGCGACCGATACGCTATCTGGCCAGAAAGTAACAATATCGACTTTGCGTTCTCTACCTTCACCAATTTGAAGAAGCAGCGCGACAAGGCTAAGGCGGCCGGTCGTGTACACATCAACGAACGCTATACTGAGAACGACCAGACCAACGGTAACCTCATTACGGTGATTGGTACTCCGTCGTTCGGCGAAATTTCGGCCCTGATGATTGGTGTCCGTAACGAGGACAAGGTGATGCACAGTGCCGACATCTGGGTGAACGAATTGCGTATGGTTGGCTTCGACGAAGAGGGCGGTTGCGCCGGCTTGGGTAACCTCGGTATCGTCTTCTCTGACCTCGGTTCTGTTTCCCTTGGTGGACGTATCGAACAGGCGGGCTTCGGTTCTATTGAAGACAATGTCGACGACCGCAGAAAGGACGACTACTACGAATATAACTTCGCGGCTAATGTGCAGCTCGGTAAACTCTTCCCTGAAAAGGCGAAGGTGAACCTGCCGTTCTCTTATACCTTAGAGAAAACCGTCTCTAAGCCGAAGTACGATCCGTTGAACTCCGACCTGACGCTCAATGAGTCTATCGAAAACCAGACTTCCGAGCGGGCAAAGGATTCTGTGCGCGATATGGCGGTTACGACTACCACCTTCCACAGCTACAACTTGAACAATGTGAGGGTGGGTATTGCGAGCGAAAAGCCTATGCCGTACGACCCTGCCAACTTCTCGTTCTCGCTGGGTTATAACGAGACGACCGAGAAGTCGCCTGAAGTGGAGTACGATGTTACGCGTAACTACAACGGTATGCTCAACTACTCGTACAACCTCAGCCTCAAACCGGTTGAGCCGTTTAAGAAGGTGAAGGCTTTCAGGTCGAGCCACCTGAAACTGATACGCGAGTTTAATTTCAACTACCTCCCTAATTCTTACGCTTTCAGTACGAACATGAAGCGTTACTACAACGAGGTTCAGTTGCGCGACTATACGACGGTTATCGAACACGATACCACCTTCCCTTATTTGGCTTGGGACAAGGATTGGACTTGGTCGCGTACGGCCGATATCAAGTGGAATTTGTCGAGAAGTTTGAAGTTGAGCTTCTCTTCTGCTATGAATTCGCAGGTCGACGAAATTTTCCGCGACGAGAATGGTAACTACCGCGATGTGCCAATCAACAAGTCTTATTTGCGCGAAGTGAATGCCGATGACTGGTACGAGCGTTGGAAAGATACGGTTTGGAGCAGCATCAAGCATTTTGGTACGCCTATCGAGTACAACCAGCGCTTCACGGCGAACTGGAATATCCCTATCAATAAGCTCCCTTATTTAGACTGGGTGACTTCTAATGCACAGTTCGCTTCCGACTATACGTGGGACCGTGGTGCCGAAACCATTTTGGGCCGTAGGGCCGAAACCGGTAACATTGCGTTCAGCAAGCGCCAGTGGAATGGCGATGTCCGCTTCAACTTCGAAACGCTCTACAATAAGAGCAATTACCTGAAGGAGATTAACAAGCGCTTCTCTAACAACAAGACCCGTACGGGTAAGAAGGGCCCTGCTAAGGACGACAAAAAACTGACTAAGGAAGAGAAGAAGAAGGCGAAACAGGCTGAAAAGGAGGCTGAGGCCAAACGTAAGGAAGAAGAGGCTAAGCCTAAAGTTTACGAACGCAAGAACATTCGTTTGCGTAAGGATAACAAGACCCGTATCAGCCACCGTCTCGGTACCACTAAACTGACGGTGACCCTTACCGATAAGGATGGAAAGGTTTACCCGGCCAAGTTCAAGGTGGTCGACCAGAATGTCATCAACCTGATTGGTACTGAAGATGTCAGCAACCTCAGCCTCCGTGTTGTTGGTACGCAGAAACAGCGCACTCCGTTCTCTGATGTGATTGATGTTACGGCGCGTGTCCTTATGTCGGTACGTAACTTGTCTATCTCTTACCGCGAGGTCGACGCGCTTACCCTTACCGGCTATAATCCTGAAAGCGGATTCTTGGGACAAGATGGCAGAGCGCCGGGCTACGATTTCACGTTCGGTTTCTATAAGGCCGACAAGTACCTCAAGAAGGTGCAGGATCGTGGTTGGATGCTCGACGACTCTTCTATTGTGACCAATCCGGTAATCAAGACCCGCGAACAAGACTTGCAGGTGAAATCGTCTATTATTCCGCTGCCTGGTGTCAAAATTGACCTCAATGCCGCTTGGATGAAGACGAGGGTCGACGATATTTACTATATGTACGAAGACGCCAACACCTTTACGGGCTCCTTCTCGCGTACGCATATCGCTATTAAGACGGCTTTCAAGGGAAAGACGCTTAACTCTAAACTGTTCAACAATTTCTTGAGCTACCGCCAGGAAATTCGCAGTAGGGTAAAGGCCGACTTCATCCGTAATACGGGTATTACCGATGCGGGAGAATACCACGACAAACTCTCGGCTAATTCTAGCGATGTGCTCGTTCCGGCCTTCTTGGCGGCTTATACGGGTTCTAACCCTTCGTCGCAGAATCTCGATTTGTTGCCGAACATCTGGAGCATGTTGCCAAACTGGCGTGTTTCTGTCGATTTGCTCTCTCGTTGGGAGTACATGCAGAACTATTTGAAGAGCCTGACGCTCAGCCACGCCTACAAGTGTACCTATAATGTGAACTCTTATTCATCGTTGACCGAATGGACCGACTTGGGCGGTGGTTACGGTGAGGTGGCCGGTACTTCGCCTGAACTCGATAATGGCTACTTCAGCACGCAGTACACGGTCGATAATGTGAATATTAACGAGTCGTTCTCGCCTTTGTTGGGTGCCGAGGCTACGCTGAAGAACAGCTTGTCGCTGAAGGCTGAAATGAAGCGCTCAAGAACCAATTCGCTCGATGTGAATGCGCTGCAGGTGGTTGAATCGTATAGCGACGAGTATGTTTTTGGTGCCGGATACCGTATCGACGACTTTGGCGCTATCGTCCGTTTGAGCAACAACAAGCAGAAAACCATCAAGAACGACCTCAACCTCCGTTTCGATGTGTCGTATAAACTTACCGATGCTTACATCCGTAAGATTGAGGATATGTACTCGCAGTTGAGTAGCGGTATCAATTCGTTCATCATCAAGTTCAGTGCCGACTATGTGGTCAGCTCGCGTTTGAATGTCCGTTTCTACTACGACCGTACTGCTTCTACTCCGAAGGTTTCTACTTCTTACCCTATGGTTTGCAGCGACTTCGGTATCGGTATAAAGATTCTGCTTTCGAAGTAGTGTCTGGGTCGGAGTTGGGTTAGTTGGGCTCTGGCTGTTACAATTAGAACGTGTACAATTTTCATATTTTACCTCCTACTTATGCAAGTGGGAGGTTTTTTATGGAGTATGGGCTGTGCTGTGCTAGCAGCTCCTCGGCCCATAGTGTTATCCTAAACCACTTCCCTGTTCCGACGTTTTTTTGCCAAATAACCACTATTTTTGCAGAAAGTCAACCCAACATCAAGCAGAGCATGAAATACCCGATTGGCATACAGACATTTGAAGAGATAATCACAGGCGGTTACGTCTATGTGGATAAGACCGAATTAGTCTACAAACTGGTTGATTCGGGCGAATTCTATTTCCTGAGCCGTCCGCGCCGTTTCGGAAAAAGTTTGTTGACTTCAACGCTCGAAAGCTACTTCCTTGGCAAAAAGGAGTTGTTCAAGGGGCTTGCTATGGAACGGCTGGAAAAAGATTGGGGGACGTATCCGGTTTTCCATATTGACTTTTCTGGCGAGTCGTACACGAGTGAGGAAACAACTCGGTCTGTTATCAACAAATTCCTTCTTAAGAAAGAGGCTGTTTATGGGACAGGTGAGGGTGAAACGACTTTTGGTTTGCGCTTCATCGGTTTGTTACAGCGCGCATACGAACAGACAGGTCAGAAGGTGGTTATCCTTATTGACGAATACGACAAACCTTTAACCGACGCTATCGGGAACACAGCTCTGCAAGACAGCAACAGAGCCTTGTTGCAAGGTCTTTATGGAGTCCTGAAAAATGCAGACAGATATATTAAGTTCGCCTTCCTGACGGGTGTCACCCGTTACGGAAAACCGGGCATCTTCAGTGCCGCGAACAATCTGAGAGACATCTCGATGAGTGATGATTATGCCTCCATTTGTGGTATAACGGAAACAGAGTTACACGCTTATTTTGATGGAGAGGTGCAGCAGTTTTCTGCAAAATTGGGTGTCAGCAAGCAAGATGTGTACACGTTGCTAAAACGTAAGTACGACGGTTATCATTTTACAGAATGTTCGGAAGACGTGTATAATCCTTTCAGCTTGCTTAATGCTTTGTCTGACAGGAAACTGGCTAATTCTTGGTTCGCTACCGGCACCCCGACCTATTTGACTAAGATCTTAAAGAAAAAGTCGTACGACCTGTCTAAATTTAACAATGGCATCTTTGCCACAGTCGAGAGCATTTCCTCATTTGGCAATGGCGAGGAGAACATCACCGACGCCCTATACCAGAGCGGCTACCTGACCATTAAGGGATACGATGGTAGGAAATTTTACCATCTCGCTTTCCCAAATGAAGAGGTGGAGGATGGTTTTGTACAGTGCCTGATGGCTGAGTTCTCTGGCCGAAGTGAAGGTGAAATGGATGGCGACTTGCTTGTCTTGAGAGACA